>Ga0209254_10001311_pt1 | contig 22047 bp, 20 predicted proteins | sample FrelakmetDIP11DI_FD_187148 | JGI IMG/M metagenome (GOLD analysis project Ga0209254, IMG submission 187148) | Freshwater lake sediment microbial communities from the University of Notre Dame, USA, for methane emissions studies - DIP11 DI (SPAdes)... | ecosystem: Environmental > Aquatic >...
CGGCCCGTCCAAGCCGACGCAGGTCGGCTTGGAGCCGCGGGCCTCGGCCCCCTTGCGGGGGAGCGCCGAAGGCGTTACGGGGGTGGGTCACTTCACGCTGATCCACTTGAACGGCATGAAGTTGTCGGCCAGCTGAACCAGCGTGACGTTTTTCTTCATCGACCAGGCCAGCGCCTGCTGGTGCAGAGGAATGTGGCCGACGTCGTCGGCGTGCAGCTTGAAGGCCTCGGCGATCATCGCGTTGCGCTTGGCCTGATCGGTCTCGCTCTGGACCTTCGCGGTCAGCTCGTCGATCCTGGCGTTGCTGTACGAGCCAAGGTTGAACTGCCCCTGACCCTTGTCGGTCGGCGTGGCCATCAGGTTGGACATCGCGTTGTGCGCGTCGTAGGTGCCGGGCGTCCAGCCGAGCAGGTAGAAGCTGGTGTCGCGGCGCAGGATCTTCGGGAAGTAGGTCGCCTTGCTCTCGGCCTGCAGGTTGACCTTGACGCCGATGCGCGCCAGATTGGCAGCCACCGCCTGGCAGATTTCGCCATCATTGACGTAGCGGTCGTTCGGGCAATTCATGCCGACCTCGAAACCGCTCGGGTAGCCCGCGTCGGCTAGCAGCTTCTTCGCTGCCTCGGCGTCGTGCGGCAAGCGCTTGTTCAATTCGGGGGCGAAGCCCTTGATTCCGGGCGCGATCATCAGCGCCGTCGGCGTCGCGGCATTGCGCATCACGCGCGCCCTGATGGCCTCGATGTCGATGGCCTGGAAGAAGGCCTGGCGAACGCGCTTGTCCTTGAACGGGTTCTTGCCCTTGACGCTGGAGAATTGCAGCTCGTCGCGCTTCTGGTCCATGCCCAGGAAGATCGTGCGCAGCTCGGGGCCCTGCATGACCGCGATGTTCGGGTTCGACTTCATGCGCTCGACGTCCTGCAGCGGCACCGGCTCCATCATGTCGATCTCGCCCGACAGCATTGCCGCCACGCGCGTGGCGTCGTTGCCGATCGGCGTGAAGATGACTTCGTCGACATTGCCCTCGACCTTGTCCCAGTAGGTCGGGTTGCGAACGAACACCGAGCGGGTGGTCGGCTGGCGCTCCTTCAGGCGGTAGGGCCCCGTGCCGTTGGTGCGGAACGAGGCGGTGTTCTCGATGCCCTTTCGCTTGTCCACCGGCTTCTCGGCCTTGTTGTCCTCGCACCACTTCTTGCTCATCACATAGACCAGCGAGATCACGTCCGGCAGGATCGGGAACGGCGAGCTGGTCTCGAGCTCGACCGTGAAGTCGTCGACCTTGCGAATGTCCTTCATCGCCGAGGTGTAGCCCTTCATGTCGGAGCCGTCGCCGGCCGCGCGCTTGAAACTGAAAATCACATCGTCAGCGGTCATCGGCGTGCCGTCGTGGAATTTCACGCCACGGCGCAAGTCGAAGCGCCAGATGTTGGGTGAGGTCTGGGCCCACTTGGTGGCCAATGCCGGCGCCAGACCGAGCTTCTTGTCGCGGCCGACCAGCGGCTCATAGACGTTGCCGGTGATCGAGAGCTGCAAGGACTCATTGAGCGAGTGCGGATCCATCGACGTCGCGTCGCCCTGATTGGCCACGCGCAGCGTGGCGGCCTGGGCAAGCCCGCAAACAGCGGCAACTGCAACAGCGGCAAGCGTGAGTTTGAAGCGGATCGTCATGGTGAATCTCCTTCGAGGGTGAGGTGAGAGCGGGTCAATGTCCGGCCGTCGACTTGTCGATGCGCAGGCGCGGATCGACAGCAAAGTAGAGCATGTCGACAATCAGGTTGATGACCACGAAGATCAGCGCGATCAGACACAGGTAGGCGGCCATCACCGGGATGTCGGCAAACTGCACCGCCTGGATGAACAACAGGCCCATGCCAGGCCACTGGAACACGGTTTCGGTGATGATGGCAAAGGCGATCAGCGAACCGAGCTGCAGCCCAGTGATCGTGATCACCGGCACCAGCGTGTTCTTCAAGGCGTGGCCGAAGTACACCGCGCGGTCAGGCAGGCCCCGCGCGCGGGCGAACTTGATGTAGTCGGTGCGCAGCACTTCGAGCATTTCGGCGCGCACCAGCCGCATGATCAGCGTCAGCTGGAAGATCGACAGCGTAACCGCAGGCAGGATCAGGTGCTTCCAGCCGTCCTGCGTCAATAGGCCGCTGGTCCAGGCACCGATCGCCACGGTTTCGCCGCGGCCGAAACTCGGCAGCACCTTCAGCATCACGGCGAAGAAGAGAATCAGCAGGATGCCGATCAGGAATGTCGGCAGCGACACACCGAGCAGCGAAAAGGTCATCAGCGCCTGCGCCATGAAGTTGCCGCGCTTCAGGGCCGCATACACGCCCATCGGAATGCCGAAGACCAAGGCCAGCAGGGCGGCACCGAAGGCCAGCTCGACCGTGGCCGGAAAACGCTCGACGATCAGCGACGAGACCTTTCGACCCTGCCGCAGCGACAGGCCAAACTCGCCCTGCAGCGCGTTGCCGACAAAGGCCGCGAACTGGACCGGGAACGGCTTGTCCAGGCCGAGGTCGGCGCGCAGTTGAACCCGCTGCTCGGGTGTGGCGTCCTGACCCAGCAGGTTGGTGACCGGGTCGCCGACATACTGGAACAGCATGAAGGCGATGAAGGCCACGGTGAGCATCACCATGACGGCCTGGGCCAGGCGGCGCAGGATGAAGGCGATCATGGTCGGGCGCGCCGCCGCGCGGCCAGCGACATGCTCAATTGACCCTCACACTGCGCATGTCGACGCGATTGTCGGCCCGGTGGTACAGCTCGACATTCTTCTTCATCGCCCACGGGATCACCTGGTTGTGCAGCGGGATGTGCGACACGTCCTGGTGCGACAGCATCAACGCCTGTTCGATCAGCGCATTGCGGTTCTTTTGATCGACCTCCTGCTTGATGCGCTCGACCAGCGCATCCATTTGCGGGTTGCTGTAGCGGCCGACGTTGTAGTTGCCATCGCCCTGTGCACCGACCGTGCGCACCAGCGACTGCAAGGAGTACAGCGCGTCGAAGGTCGGCACGCCCCAGCCGAGCATGTAGATGGCGGCCTCGAAGCGCTGGATCATCGGGAAGTAGGTGGCCAGCGGCAGCGTGCGCAACTTGGCCCTGACACCGATGCGCGCCCACATCGCGGCAACCGCCTGGCAGATTTCCTCGTCGTTGATGTAGCGGTTGTTGGGGCAGGCGAAATCGACCTCGAAGCCGGTCGGGTAGCCCGCGTCGGCGAGTTGCTTGCGGGCGGCCACGACATCGTAGGGCCAGCGCGTGTCGGCCTTCTTGCTCCAGCCGTTGACCTGCGGCGCAACCAGCGCACCGGTCGGCTGCGACAGACCACGCATCGTCACACGGTTGATCGTCTGCACGTCGATCGCCTGGTACAGCGCCTTGCGTACACGCACATCCTTCAATGGATTCCTGCCCTTGACGTTGCTGCCCGGCAATTCGTCGCGGAACTGGTCCATGCCGAAGAAGATGGTGCGGTTCTCGGCGCCATCCACCACCTTCAGATTCGCCGCGGAACGCAACTTGACCAGGTCGGCCGGTGACGGGTCGAGCACCATGTCGACCTCGCCCGACAGCAGCGCCGCCACACGCGTGGCCTCCGACTTGATCGGCGTATAGACGATCTCGGTCAGGTTGCCGTCCATCTTGCCCCACCAAGCGGGATTGCGCGCCAGAACCAGCTTCACGTCGGGCTCCCAGCTCTTCAACATGAAAGGGCCGGTGCCGTTGGCGTTGCGGTGGGCGAAGTTCTCGTCCTTGGTCTTGATGTCCTTCGGCTCGACCGACTTGTTCTTCTCGGCCCAGCCCTGGTCCATCATGCGCAACTCCGTGAGTTGGCGCTGCAGGACCGGATTCGGGCCCTTGGTCAGGATGTCGATGGTGTAGTCGTTGACCTTGACGATGCGCTCGATGCCTTGGGTGTAGACGCCGTAGTTGGAGCTCTGCGCCATCGCGCGCTCGAGCGAGAACTTGGCGTCGTCGGCATTGAATACCGCGCCATCATGGAACTTGACGTCCTGGCGCAGTGTGACGCGCACCTGCGTCGGGCTGAGCTGCTTGAAGCTGGTGGCCAGCAGCGGTTCGAGCTCGAACTTTCTGTTGTAGTAGAACAGCGACTCGTACACCGCCGCGTGCACGCCGTTGGCCAGCGCATTGTTCTGCGAGTGGATGTCCCAGGTCGGGATGTCGCTGGCACTGGTCCACTTGAAGGTGGTGGCAGCGGCCGGCATGGCACTCAATATGCCGCCCAGCACCAGCATGGCCAGCGTCGATGCAATGCGGCGCACCATCGTCAAAGAACCCCCGACTCGAAAGAGCAGCATCTTCCGCAAATCGCGTGCCGACCGCAAAGGGGTCTAACCCGATGCGGGGCAACCCAAGGTTCAGTGCAAGGTGATCTCGCCGTACCAGGTGGCCAGTTGCGACTGGGTGTTGTCGCCGTCGGTCATCAAGGCCAGGGCCTGCAACGCGCCGGGGGCCTCGCCGAACGCGAGGCGAAAGTCAGCGGCCAGGTCGCGACGGTAGCTGCGCCAGGTGCGCAGGCCCGACGTGCCGGACTCGACGACGATCTTGCGGATGCGGTCGGAGCGCGGGTGGACGATGACACTGCCGACCGGCGCCTTGGCATCCCACACATACATCAGGGTGGCGAACGGTGGCGCCTCACCGGTCAGCACCAGCGCCAGCTCGAAGAGCATCTGGTTGCGCGCCGACAAGCGGCTCGTGTCGCCGGCAAAGGAGAACATCACGCGTGCAGCCGCGTCGTCATGCTCGGCTTGAGACACGTCGGCATGGGCGGGAACGGCCTGCACCCACCACGAGAACTCGACATCGCCGATCGCAGCGGATTCACGCACCACTTGGCGCCGCCACATCGACGCCGACGTGTCGGCCCACGCCGCCACGGCTGCGCGCCCCTCCTTGCGTTCGGCGCGGTAGAGGGTCGGGCGCTTGCCGGGCAGCGCCACTGGCTGCCAGTCGACGATCACGACCGCTACCGTCGGCGCTGCTGGCGGCGATGCGCAAGCACCCACCGCGAGCGCACTCGAAATCGCCAGCCCGCAGCGCAGCGCGAGGGTGTAGCGAGCGGTCCAGGCGATCATGGTTCGGCCCAAGAAGAAGGGCCGCTCCAGGCGGCCCTTGCTGTGACGACGCGGGTGCGTCAGAAGCGGTGGCGGATGCCGAAAGCGAAGCTGTTCGAATCCGTGCCGGCAGACTTGGTCACGCCGCCGAGGAAGCCAGCCTGCCCCGGCGCAGCCTGGCCCAGACCCGAGTTGTCGAAGCGGGTGTACACCGCGTTCAGGTCGGTGCGCTTGGACAGTGCGTAGGTGTAGGCCACGCCGTACGACGCGGTGTCGGCGTTGAACGACGTCTTGTCGTTGTGGTGGCTGTAGGCCACGTAGAAGGTGTTCGGGCCGGTGGTCATCCGGTAGCCGATGTGGAACAGATCCCCGTCCTGCCGGAGCGCATTGGTGTACGCGCCTTCGACCAGCGTTGCCGCCGCGGCGGGCACGCCCTGTCCGATCAACACCGACGAAAGACCAATCACCAGGTCCGGATTGTCGTCCTTGAAGGTCGAGTACAGCCCGCTAAACGTGCCTCCCAAGAGGTTCACTGAAGCACCGAACAGAATCGACTCGAGCGAGTCCTGACCGAGCCTGTTGTTGAAGGCGTTGTAAGCCGCGCCGACGGAGAACAAGTCGCTCTTGTACGTGCCCATCGCGCCGACGAAATTGTTGGCCGAGTTGTCGCCCGGCACATTGCCGAACCCATACATCGCCGACGCTGAAAATCCGGCCATCTGGATGCGGTACTGAACCGAATCGCTGACGCGGATCTGGGTCGCCCCCGGGAAAGCCGCCACCTGGCCGGCAGCCAGGCTCGACTGCGTTTGCATCACGTCGAACGTGGCCGAAATCTCATAGCCCGGCGTGTACTGACGACCCGCGAGCACCGCACCGAACGGCGTCACCAAGCCAACATAGGCCTGACGATCCCAGAAACGAGCCGCTGACGTTGCGGTGGGCAGGTTCACGCCGATCTGGCTGCCGAGCAGCGGAGCAACCTGATTGACCACCGGCTGAAGAGAGGCCGGCAGGCCGAGCAGCGCCGCCTGGCTGAAGCGGTCGGGCAACTGGTTGCCCGACTTCGGACGGTTGCTGACGGAACCGTTGTTCGCCTCAGTGCGATTCTCGAGCGTGAACAGCGCGCGATAGCCTCCGCCGAGATCCTCGCTGCCACGCAGGCCGATGCGCGAGCCGTCCATGATGCCGCTGACGAGCGAGGTGTCCGTGCCCTGGGCATAGCCGCTCACGCTTTGAATACCGACATCGATGATGCCGTAGAGCGTGACGCCGTTGGGGACAGTGGCCTGGGCCAGGCAAGCACTGCTCGCAGCAGCCAGCAGGGTCAGTACGAAGGTTCTTTTCATGGTCTGGGGCTCCGTGAACGCTAACTATCGAATCATGAACCAAGCTCGACCTCAAGGCCTGGTTTGCCGGTCGCAATGTTGCGCACTGTCCACACCCGGTTTCCCCTAGTGTTCGCGCACCATCAAAAAAAAGGCCACCTTGCGGTGGCCTTTTGCATGATCGCCGTGGAGGCCGATCAGAACTTGTGCGTCACGCCGATGTCGAAGCGCGTGTCGCCTTGGGTACCCGTAACGCGGTCGCCGCCGGCATCGCCAATGTTGCTGTAGATATTGGTGCGCTTGGACAAATCGTACTGGACACCCAGGCCGAACTTGTTGGCGTTTTTGCCAGCCAAGCTCGAGCTCACGGCCACATAGCCGGCCTTGAACGTCCAGGCGCCCATCGGGATCTTGGCGCTGATCGAATAGGCGTCAGTGTCTTCCTTCTGGGTGCCCGCGGCATTGTTGATGGTGCCCGTTTCGAACTGGCCGAACAGCGTCATGAAGCCGAAGTTGTACGAACCATAGACACCCGTGGTGTCGTAGTCGGCCGTGTTGATGTCATACGCCACGCCGAGGTTGATCGGACCGGCCGCCCAGCGCACGTTGAAGCCCATCGGGTTCTCGAAATTCAACAACGCGGTCGGGATCTGGAAACCAGCCGTGTTCGCGAAGCTGCCCGCGGTCTCGGCGATGTACTGACCTTCAGCGGCAGCATAGGCCGCATGGACACTGAAGCCGGCAAAGTTGGGCGAACGGTAGTAGATCGCGTTGTTGGCGCGGACCGTGGCCGTGGCACCGCCCGTGTGGACGCTGCCAACGTAGCCGGTGTCGAACGCGTCGAAGCCACCGTTCATGTCTTGCAGCGGCATCAGGATGCGGCCCATGCGGACATCGCCGAAGTTGCTGCCCAAGCCGACCCAGGCATTGCGCCAGAACACCGTGTTGCTGGCGTCGCCGGGATTGCCGGTGGACGTGTTCATCTTGCCGTCATTGATGCGGAAGCGATGGTTCAGCAGGAAGAAGGCGCTCATCCCACCGCCCAGGTCTTCTTTGCCCGAGATCGTGAAAGCGTTGTAGCCCGACTGCGAGCCACCGACTTTCCAGTCGTTCGAATTGCCGTTGATACCGGCGTCGAGGCTGCCCGAGAGCGTGACGGAAGACTGGGCCGATGCAGCACCAGCAAATGCTCCAAGCACAGCCAGAGCAAGCAGTGATTTTTTCATTGCAACTATCTCCTAGGTTGATAAAGGGGTTCCGATCATGAAACCGCCAGGGAAAACATTCATCCCGGTAAAGGGCGGCTGATCAGGCCAACCTCCTCAGCGGAAGCTGCACGTATTGCACCAGAGGCTTCAACCGCTGCAAAGCTTTGCCCGTGATTTCCGTCACTCCTGTTGTCGGCCTACAACGAACCGTCGCTCCGATGCCTTCAATGTCAGTGACGACTTCGTGTTGAGTAGCGGTTTATCCTCACGCGCAAATGATGAGCCCCCTGGACCGAAGCCTGATCGCGGCCGATGCCGCGCTGAAGACCCTGAGCGGCGCTGCACGAGCCCAACGTGCGCAGCCGATGGCGGGCGCTGCGCCTGAATTGTCGGCCGCTGAACGGCGCCTGTCCGGTGCGCTGATGCGGGTCAATCACGTCGGCGAAGTCTGTGCGCAGGCGCTGTATCAAGCGCAGGCCTTGACGGCGCGCACCCCGGCGCTGCGTGTGCAGATGGTTGCCGCGGCCCGCGAAGAAACCGACCACCTGGCCTGGACCGAGAAGCGTCTGCGCGAGTTGGGTGACCGACCCAGTTTGCTCAACCCGTTCTGGTACGCGGGTGCATTCGCGCTCGGCTTGGCAGCGGGGCGTGCCGGTGATGCCTGGAGCTTGGGCTTCGTCGTTGAAACCGAGCGTCAGGTGGAGGAGCACCTGGCCGGCCACTTGTCGCGCCTGCCCGAGAACGACGCCGCGTCACGGGCCATCGTGGCACAGATGAAGGACGACGAAGCAGCGCACGCCCGTGCCGCGCAACAAGCCGGCGCCGCCGAGTTGCCGGCGCCGCTGCGACTGGCGATGCGCTTGGCCGCGATGGTGATGACGACCACCGCGCACCGCATTTGAGCCGCTGGCTCAGGCGGCAAGGACTTCGTGGCTGGTGATCATCTCGGCCGTCTTGGCCAGCATGATGCTGGCCGAACAGTATTTTTCATGCGACAGCGCCACGGCTCGCGCCACGGCGTCGGCGCTCAAGTTGCGCCCCGTGACGGTGAAGTGCATGTGAATGCGCGTGAACACTTTCGGATCGGTGGCTGCGCGCTCGGCGTTGACCTTGACACGACAGCCGGTCACGTCGTGGCGACCGCGCTTGAGGATCAGCACCACGTCGTAGGCCGTGCAGCCTGCCGTGCCGGCAAGCACGGTCTCCATGGGCCGCGGCGCCAGGTTGCGGCCGCCGCCGTCGACAGCGCCGTCCATCGTCAGCAGGTGGCCGCTGCCCGTTTCGGCGACGAAAGTCATGCCGCTGGCCGCGACCCAATCGACCGTGCACTCCATGCTCATTACTCCTGCACTGTTTGTGCGCAAAGGCTGATCTGGCGCGGTGCATTTTGCACCGCATCAATGCGGCCCGGCTGCAAGCGCCAAGCCCGTTGCGAAATGGTTATTGCAGCGCAGCATTTCAGCCGCTAGACTGGCGCTGCAATGCAACAAAGAGCGTGTTTGTTGCCTCGTTTGTCTCCTCCACCGCACCTTGGGTGGATTCGGCCCAAGGCGCAAGCCTTGGGCCCTTTTCATTGCCCGTTGCGTCGACGACGCTGACTTATGATGCGGCGCAACAAGGTTGGCGGCGGACGGAGACGCAGACGATGGCAGGCTCACCCCGGGTGCGGCGCAAAGCGGGCGGCGAGTACCTGCAGAAGATCCTGACCGCACGCGTCTATGACGTGGCTGTCGAGTCGCCCCTGGAAGTGGCGCGAACGCTGTCTCGGCGGCTGGGCAACCAGGTCCTGCTCAAGCGCGAAGACCAACAGCCGGTGTTCAGCTTCAAGCTGCGCGGCGCCTACAACAAGATGGTGCATCTGTCGGCCGAACAGCTGGCGCGTGGCGTGATCTGCGCCTCGGCCGGCAACCATGCCCAGGGTGTCGCGCTATCGGCCAGGAAGCTCGGTTGCCACGCCACGATCGTGATGCCGGTGACCACGCCCAAGCTGAAGATCGATGCGGTGCGCGCGCTCGGCGGCGAAGTCGTCCTGCAGGGCGACAGTTACTCCGATGCGCACACCCACGCCAAGGCGCTCGAAGCCGAGCGCGGCCTGACCTTTGTCCACCCCTTCGACGACCCCTACGTGATCGCCGGCCAAGGCACGGTGGCGATGGAAATCCTGCGCCAGCACCAGGGCCCGCTCGATGCCGTGTTCGTGGCCATCGGCGGCGGCGGCCTGATTTCGGGCGTGGCGGCCTACATCAAGGCGGTGCGGCCCGAGGTCAAGGTCATCGGCGTGCAGACCAAGGATTCCGACGCCATGTTGCGTTCGGTGCGCGCAGGGCGCCGCGTGACGCTGCAGGATGTCGGCCTGTTCTCCGATGGCACGGCGGTCAAGCTGGTCGGCGAAGAGACATTTCGCATCACGCGTGACCTGGTCGACGACTTCGTGGTAGTTGACACCGATGCCGTCTGCGCCGCGATCAAGGACGTGTTCCAGGACACCCGCAGCATCCTCGAGCCGGCAGGTGCGTTGGGCGTGGCTGCTGTCAAGCAATACGTCGCCGAACACAAGCTCAAGGGCCAGACCTTCGTCGCCATCACCTGCGGCGCCAACATGAACTTCGACCGATTGCGCTTTGTCGCCGAACGGGCCGAGTTCGGCGAGCAACGCGAAGCCCTGTTTGCCGTCACCATCCCCGAAGAGCGCGGCTCATTCAAGCGCTTTTGCGAGTTGATCGGCCCGCGCAGCGTGACGGAATTCAACTACCGCATCTCCGACGCCAAGGTCGCGCATGTGTTCGTCGGCATCGCGATCGCCCAGCGTGACGAGGCCGACAAGATCGAACGCAACTTCGTGCGGCACGGCTTTGCCACCGTCAACCTGACCGACGACGAACTGGCCAAGGAACATGTCCGGCACATGGTCGGTGGCCGCTCCGAGCTGGCACGCCAGGAGCGCATCTACCGCTTCATCTTCCCCGAGCGGCCCGGCGCGCTGATGCGTTTTCTGGCCGCGCTTCACCCCAGCTGGAACATCAGCTTGTTCCACTACCGCAACCAGGGCGCCGACTACGGTCGCATCCTGGTCGGCCTGCAGGTGCCGCCAAGCGACAAGCGCGCACTGCGCGAGTTCCTCGACGGCCTCGGTTTCCCCTACGTGGACGAAACCGACAACGCCGTCTGCGGGCTATTTCTGAGATAGTTCAAAACCGGCGCCGAGCCCTCTACACTGGTGGACATGTCGACCAGCACCGGCTCCCTGATTACACCGACGTCCAACGCGGTGCTCGAACGCGCGTTGCACGACAAGCTGCAACGCCGCGCCGAAACCGTCGGTGGCCTCGGTGAGCTGGAGCCGCTGGCGGTGCGGATCGGCCTGATCCAGAACACATTGAAGCCACGCTTCCATGATCCGCAATTGGTGCTCTTTGCGGGCGACCATGGCTTGGCGGTCGAGGGCCTGCCCACGCCACCTGGTCACAGCACTGCCGAGCGTGTCCGGCAGGCGCTGACCGGCCAGTTGCCCGTGGCGGTGTTTGCCGGCATCCAGGGCCTTACGCTGTCGGTCGTCGATGCCGGCGTGTCCGAGCGCCTCGCGCCACACGAGCACTTGCTGATGCGCAAGATTGCGCACGGCACGCGCAATGCCCGCGTCGGGGCGGCGATGTCGGTCGACCAGGCCCAGGCCGCCATCCGCGCCGGCATGGAGATCGGCGAGTCGCTGCCCGGCAACGTGCTGGCCTGTGCCGGTGTCGCTGTCGGTGGCCACGAAAGCGCCACCCTGGTGTTGTCGCGCCTGGCCGGCGTGCCAATCCGCGAATTCCTGCAAGCGAAGCACGACATGGACCCGAACCGGCTGACGCACCTGCTGGTCATCACCCAGGCCGCGCAGGGCCGCCACCGTGATGTGGCGGACCCGGTCGAGGTGCTGGCCGCCTTCGGGGGATTCGAGATCGCCATGATGGTCGGCGTGATGCTGGTGGCTGCCAGCCGCCGCCACTTGATCATGATTGACGGGCTGCCGGCGTGCGCTGCCCTGATGGTCGCCGCACGAATTGCCGCACCGGTCACCGACTACTGTGTCTTCTGCCGCAGCCACGGCCACAACGGATTGGACTACGCGCTGAACCTGTTCCATACCTCGGCCTTGCTCGAGCTGGGCATGGAAAGCAGCGATGGCACGGGTGCCACGTTGGCCTGGCCGCTGGTCCGCGCCGCTGCAGCCTTGCTCAGCGACCTCGCAGAGGGCGAAGACCCGGGCCCGTCGAGGCCCGGCCATCTCGACAGCCCGTTGGGCGTGCCCGCATCGGATGAGGGCTGAGCGCCGCCGCGCGGGGGCACGCTGTCAGCGTGTATTGACGCCTGGCGGCGGCGGCACCAGGACCGGCGCCGGTTGCACCAGCTGCGGCTCCGTCGGCAACACTGGCAACATTGGCGATACCACCGCACTGTCCGACACCGGCGCGCCCTTCATGGCAGGCGGCGTGCCTGGCGCCTGGGGCAGCGGCAGGCTGCCGGTCGCCGGCGGCGGCAAGAGCGGCAGTTCGAGTGTGACTTGCGGCGCAGCGCCCTTGGCGCCGAGCTGCGCGCCGCGAGCGTGCACAGACTGCAGCAGCAGGTCGCCATCGACAGGCTTGCCGACTGCATAGCTGCGCGCCGGTTTGCCGTCCACTGCGATCAGGGCCAACCCGGTCAGGTCACCGCCCTGACGCGGCGCGGCCACGCCCAGCAAGCGAAAACGCGACGACAGCGGTGTATCGACATTCTGATTCGGGCCACCGGCGTCGCGCACTGGCGCTGCGCCGAACAAGCGCGTCAGGTCACCACGCGGTGCGGCGGCGGCGCCGACAGCGACCGTGTGCGCTGGCGCCACAGGCGAGGACGCGCCCAGGCGCAGGGCCCAGAACATCGCGCTGGCTGCGACTGCGGCCCAGATCACGAATGCAATGAAACGTAGCGCCATGTTGGCCGATTATCATTGAAGCCATCGCGCCCGCGCCCATCCTCGAGCACACGTCGGCGTGCACACTGCACGCCTCGCCGCCCACCCCACCATGCTCCGTTCGCCACGCCTCTCATCGCCCCGCAGCGCCTCACGCGGCTTCACGCTGATCGAGTTGTTGGTCGTGTTGGTCATCATCGGCGTGTTGGCCGCATTGATCGTGCCGAACGTGCTCAACCGCGCCGACGAGGCCCGCGTTACCGCCGCCCGCACCGACGTCAACAACCTGGTGCAGGCCTTGAAGCTCTACAAGCTCGACAACCAGCGCTTCCCGAGCGCCGAGCAGGGCCTCGACTCGCTGGTGAAGAAACCCAGCGTCGGCACCCTGCCGGCGAACTGGAAGCCCTACCTCGACAAGCTGCCCAATGACCCCTGGGGTCGCCCCTACCAATACGTGAATCCGGGTGTGCGGGGCGAGATCGATGTCTTCAGCTTCGGCGGCGACGGCCAACCCGGCGGTGAAGGCAACGATGCCGATGTCGGCTCCTGGCAGTAGCTGCAGCGCCGTCTCACTGCAGCGCCGCTCACGCGCAGCAGGCTTCACGCTGATCGAAGTCATGCTGGTGATGGCCATCATTGCCATCGCCACGGCGCTGGTCAGTCTGGCTCTGCGTGACGGCACGCAGAGCCGGCTCGATGAAGAAGGCGCGCGCCTGTCGGCGCTGCTCGAATCGGCTCGCACCGAGGCGCGTGCATCCGGCATCACCGTGCGCTGGGTGCCGGCCGAAACCGCGGCCACTGACGGCGTGCACTTTCGTTTCGTCGGCCTGCCGGCAGGCGCGGCGTTGCCCACGCGCTGGCTCGGCGAGGGCGTCAGCGCCGAGATCGTCGGCGCGCGCGCCCTCTTGCTCGGACCGGAACCGGTCTTGCCAGCTCAGCGCGTCGTGCTGCGCCTGGATGACCGACGGCTGGTGCTGTCCAGCGACGGCCTGGCACCCTTCGCTGCGACCACCGAGACGGATGCGCCATGAGAGTCCGCCGGACCGCGCGCGGCTTCACGTTGATCGAGGTGCTGGTGGCGCTGGCCATCGTGGCCGTGGCGCTCGGCGCCGGCATCAAGGCCGCCGGTGCCTTGACCAGCAATGCGCAGCGTCTGGCCGATGTGAGTGCGGCGCAGTGGTGCGCCGACAACCAGCTCGCCAACCTCAAGCTGGCACGCCAGTTCCCCGGCGTAGGCGACAGCGACTTCGCCTGCGAGCAACTCGGCCGCAACTTCAAAGGCCAGTTGCGCGTGCGGCCGACGCCGAATCCGAACTTTCGCCGCGTCGATGCCAGTATTGCCGACGAAGCCGACCAGCCGCTGCTGACGCTGTCAACCATATTGCCCCGCTACTGACCATGCCACTTACCGCGCGCTCGCAGTCCGGTTTCACGCTGGTCGAGGTCCTGGTCGCCCTGTCGCTGATGGCGGTGCTGGCCGGCATGGCCTGGCAGGGTCTGGACGGCATCGCACGGGCGCGCACCGTCAGCCAGGCCCGCGTCGAGCAGACCCTGCAGCTGAACACCGTGCTGGCGCAGTGGGAACAGGACCTGCAGTCGGTGTTCGACACCAACCTGGTGCCGGCGTTGGCCTTCGACGGCGCCACCGTGCGCATCGTGCGCCGCCGAGACGAGGGCCTGCAAGTCGTGGCCTGGTCGCTGCGCGAGCAGCGCTGGCAGCGCTGGACCGGGCCCGTCGTCAACCGGCCCGCGGCCCTGCAGGAAAGCTGGTTGGTCAGCCAGCAATTGCTCGGCAACGAGGCCGCCCAATTGCGCATGCAGAGCGGTCTAGCAAGCTGGCAGGTGTACTTCTATCGCGGCAATGCCTGGAGCAACGCCCAGTCGAGCGCAGGCTCGGGCGTTGCCGCACCGGCGCCCAGCGCGTCGGCCCCGCCCGTCGTGCGAACGCCTCTGCCGACCGGCGTGCGCATCGTTCTTGCCTTCGAGGGCGGTGGCCTGGCCGGCAACTTGACGCGCGACGTACTGCTCGCGCCGCAAATGCCATGAGGCTGATGGCAACACGACATCGCCAGCGTGGCGCGGCGTTGCTGCTGGCGATGCTGATCCTGACCCTGGTGGCGACGATGGCCTCCGGCATGGTCTGGCAGCAGTGGCGTGCAATCCAGGTCGAAGGCGCCGAGCGTGCGCGCACGCAATCGGCCTGGATCCTGTCTGGCGCGCTCGACTGGGCGCGCCTGATCCTGCGCGAAGACGCGCGCACGGGCGGCGCCGACCACCTCGGCGAACCCTGGGCCGTGCCGCTGGCCGAGGCCCGGCTGTCGACCTTCCTGGCGGCCGACCGCAACAACAACACCGCCGCCGGCGAAACCGATGAGATCGAAGCCTTCCTGTCTGGCAGCATTGCCGATGCGCAGGCGCGCTGGAACCTGCGCCGCTTGATCGACGCCAGCGGCAAGGTTGCCCCCGCGCAGCTGCGCGTGTTGCAGCGCCTGTGCGAACAGGCCGGCCTGCCCAGCGAGAGCGCCGACCGTATCGCGCTGGCGCTGCGCAAGGCCTGGGCCAGCGGCACGCCAGCGGAAGACGCTGCCATCGCTCCGCAGCGCCTGGCCGAGTTGGCCTGGCTGGGAATCGACACCGACACGCTGCGCCGGCTCGAGCCCTGGGTCACGTTGCTGCCGGGCGTCGACACGCGCGTCAACGTCAACACGGCAGCCGCCGAAGTGATTGCCGCCGCGGTTGACGGCATGACCCTGGGCAGCGCCCAGCGCCTGTTGCAGGAGCGCCAGCGCACGCCGATCCGCGACCCCAGCGCACAGCCGTCAAGGGCCTTCTTCCCGGCCGACCCGTCGACCAACCTCGACGGTGTCGGCGGCACCAGCCGCTACTTCATCGTGCAGGGCCGCTTGCGGCTCGGCGATCGGGTGCTCGAAGAGCGCTCCCTGGTCGAACGCCGGCAACTCGACATGGTGGTGCTGGCGCGTGAACGCATCAACCTGCGGGATGGCAATTGAGACTCGAACATCGCATGCCGCGCCCGCGCGGACGTGACATGCGCCACCCAATACACTCGCAAGTCATTGATTTCACGTTGAAAGGCGTTGCCGCACTGCGGCATTGGCGCTAGCCTCCCCTTCCCCCACCATGTCGACCCTGGTCATCCAGCTGCCCGCAAGAGCGCGCCTGCAAAGCGGCGCCGAAGGCATGCCTGCGTCGGCCCGCGATAGCGTTGCGGCAGAACTGGCTTACGTTCTCACGCCCGACGGCCTGGTCGTGGCCCAACATGGCCGGACTACCGCGGCCTTGCTGCCCAAGGCCGACAGCGTGGTGCTGGTGCTGGCCGATACCGACGTCAGCTGGCACCGTATCACCGTGCCCAAGGCGCCTGCCGCGCGCCTCAGCGCGGCGATCGCCGGCGTGATCGAGGAACAGCTGCTTGACGAACCTCGGGCGATGCACTTCGCCCTGGCCCCCGGGGCCGTGGGCGGCCAGAGTGCCTGGGTCGCCGCGGTCGACAAGGCCTGGCTCGCGACGGAACTGCGGGCCTTGGAGAAGGCCGGCCTTCATGTCGAACGTGCGGTGCCGGTGTCCTGGCCCGAAGACACGCCGATGGGGCACTTTTCTGCCGCCTTCGGCGCCGACGCCGGGGCCCCGATGCAGCTGACCTGGTCCGACGCCAACGGCGTGGCAGCCATCAGTGTGCTGGGAGCACTGGCGCGCCAGATGCTGCCGATCTGGGCCGCCCAGCCGGCGCGCTGGAGCGCCCACCCAGCCGTGGCCGCGCCAGCCGAGCGCTGGCTCGGCCGTGGTGTTCTCGTGCTGAGCGATGAGCAGCGCTTGCTGCAGGCGGTGCGTTCGCTGTGGAACCTGCGCCAGTTCGAGATGGCGCCGCGCAACCGCGGCGCGCTAGCCGCGCGCGACGCCTGGCGGCGTTATCGCAGCGTCGCGTGGCGGCCGGTGCGCTGGGGCCTCGGGGCGCTGGTGGCCCTGCAGGTGCTGGGCTTGAACTTGTGGGCCTTGCACCAACAGCGCCTGATCGCTGACAAGCGCATGGCGACGACGCAATTGCTGCGCAGCGCCCACCCCCAGGTTCGCGCCGTGCTCGATGCGCCAGTGCAGATGCAGCGCGAGACCGACGCCTTGCGCAGCGCCGCCGGCAGGGTGGGTGACAGCGACTTCGAGACGATCCTCGGCATCGTTGCTGCCGCCTGGCCCGACGGTCAAGCGCCAGTGGCGACGCTGAAATTCGACAACGGCCGCCTCAGCTTTGGCGCCAGCGGTTGGGCTGAAGCCCAGATTGCCCAGTTTCGCGCCCAACTCACGGTCAGCGGCTGGGAGCTGGGCTCTAACAACGGCGTGCTGACCATCAGCCGCGGCAAGGTTTCATGAGGGGTTTCTCAAGTTCGCGCCTGAACCTGCCCGTCAATGCAGGCGATGCGATCGACAACTGGACGGCCCCTTGGCGCGCCCGCTGGCGAGCGCTGGGCGCTCGCGAGCGCCAGGGCTTGACAGTCGCCGCCTGGGTGGTGGGGCTGTTCCTGCTGTGGGCACTGGCCGTCGCACCAGCGTGGCGCACCGCGCGCACCGCGCCCGCCCAGCTCGACCAACTCGATGCCCAGTTGCAACAGATGCAACGCCAGGCCAGCGAAGCGCGCGAGTTGCGTGCGATACCGGCGATCGGCAACACCCAGTCCGCAGTGGCGCTGCGGGCAGCGAGCGATGCACTCGGTGCCGCGGGTCGCCTGCAAGTCAATGGCGATCGAGCCACGTTGACGCTGACGGGCGTCAACGGTACCCAGCTGCGCGACTGGCTGGCCGAGGCCCGCAGTGCTGCGCGCGCACGCCCGGTTGAAGCCAACCTCACGCGCGGCGCGCAGGGCTACAGCGGCAGCATTGTCGTGGCGCTGCCGAGCGGGACGGGCGCGCCATGAGCAAGCCCGATACCGACGTGCGAAGCAGGGAGCTGGCCTGATGAGCATCATCAGTGCGGCCCTGCGCACCCGCGAGCGCGGGGCAAAGGCGCGCTTCGCGCGCACGGGTTTCGCCGAGTCGACCTTGGCCGAGATGGCCTGGCAGCGCACGCGCGGCGCTGCTGGACGCTGGGCGGCTGCGGGCGCGTTCATCGGCGCGACACTGGGCCTGGTGGCCTTTGCGCCGGCCGCCTGGCTGGCCTCTGCCGTCGCGTCGGCCACGGACGATCGGCTGCTGCTGACCGACGCCCGCGGCACGCTGTGGGATGGCAGTGCGTTGCCCGTGCTGACGGGCGGCCCGGGCAGCCGCGATGCCAGCGCATTGCCCGACCGGCTCGAATGGCGCTTGGGCTGGCGCGGCCTGGGCGCCGAGCTGCGCGCTCGCCAGGCCTGCTGCCTGAGAGGCGAGGTGCGCGCGCTGATCACTCCCGGCTTCGGCCGCATGACGGTGCAGGTCTTGCCCGGACAGAGCACGACACTCGGGCAGTGGCCGACCGGCTGGCTGGCTGGCCTGGGCACACCATGGAATACGCTGCAACTCGGCGGCACGTTGCGCCTCACGTCGCCCGGCCTGACCGTGGAGTGGGTCCAGGGCCGCATGCGTTTTTCCGGCGAGGCGGCGCTCGATGTCGCGCATGCCTCATCGCGTGTCGCCACACTCGATACCTTGGGCAGCTACCGCCTGACGTTGAGCGGTGACGCTGCCAGCGGCGACGCCGCGACCGTGCGCCTGGTCACCCTCGACGGCGCGCTGCGCCTGTCCGGCCAAGGCGAGTGGACCGGCAAAGGCCTGCGCTTTCGCGGCGAGGCGCAAGCGTCCGAAGGCAGCGAAACGGCCTTGAACAACCTTCTGAATATCATCGGGCGGCGCCAAGGCGCGCGCTCGGTCATCTCGATCGGATGAGCATGAAAAAGCAACCCAGTTCGATCACGCTGCGCCTGATTGCCACCGCGATCTCGGCCAGCCTGGTGGCCCCACCCCTGACCGCACAGACCGCCGCCAGCCGCGCCGCCGGGCACAGCCCAGCCCTGAAATCCGGCGCACAAGTGACGCTCAATTTCGTCAACGCCGATGTCGAAGCCGTGACTCGCGCGATGGGGGCGATGCTCGACCGCCAGTTCATCGTCGATCCGCGCGTCAAGGGCAACATCACGGTGTACAGCGAGACGCCGCTGTCGGTGCGCGAGGCCTACCTGAACTACCTGGCCGCACTGCGCGGGCTGGGCTTCACGGTGGTCGAGAACGCCGGGCTGCTGAAGGTGGTGCCCGAGGCCGATGCCAAGCTGCAGGCCGGCACGGTATCGATCGGTGCCGCACAGCAACGCGGCGACCAGGTCCTGACGCAGATCTTTCGGCTGAACCACGAGAACCCGAACAACCTGGTCGCTGTGCTGCGTCCGCTGATCAGCCCCAACAACACGATCAATGCCAACCCCGGCAGCAACACGCTGGTGATCACCGACTATGCCGACAACCTGTCGCGGCTGGGCAAGATCATTGCCGCGCTCGACCAGCCGGCAGCCTCCGAGATCGAGGTCGTGCCGCTCAAGTATGCCTTGGCCGCCGACATCGCGCCGGTGGTGCAGCGTCTGGCTGACAGCAGCGCCCAGGTCCCGGGCCTGCCGCCTGGCAGCAGTGGCGGTGTCTCGGTGATCGCCGATTCGCGCAGCAATGCGCTGATCGTGCGCGCCGCCAACCCGACGCGACAGGCGCACGTGCGCTCGATCATCAGCAAGCTCGACCTGCCGACGCAGGGCGGCGGCCCTGGCGGCTCGATCTGGGTGGTGCACTTGAAGAACGCCGATGCGGTGAAGCTCGCCCAAGTCTTGCGCGCAGCGTTTGCGAGCGGTGGCGGTTCTGCCAGCGGGGCATCTCCCAGCACCTCGATCAGCACGCCCGGAGCGCAAGCCGGTGGTGCAACTCCTGCCACGGCGCCGGTCCAGGCCTCCACGGGCCCCAGCACCGGCGGCTTCATCCAGGCCGACCCGTCGACCAACTCGCTGATCATCACGGCCGCGGAGCCGCTCTACCAGCAGCTGCGCAACGTGATCGACAGGCTCGACTCGCGCCGCGCGCAGGTGTACATCGAGTCGCTGATCGTCAAGGTCGATGCCGAGAAGATGGCGGACATCGGGGTGCAATGGCAGGGCATCGCAGGCGAGAAGGGGGACAACACCATCGTCGGCGGAGGCACCAACTATGGCCAGCCCAACATCGTCAATCTGACAGCGGCCATTCAGGGGGGGCGTACCGGCCTGGCGGCGGTGGCGATACCGGCAGGTTTGAACATCGGCGTTCTGCAGAAGATCGGCGAGTTCTACAACATCGGCGCGCTGGCGCGCTTCCTCGAGACCAAGACCGACGCCAACGTGTTGGCGACGCCGAACCTGGTGTCGCTCGACAACGAGGAAGCCAAGATCGTGATCGGCCAGAACGTGCCGTTCCTGACAGGCTCGTTCACGACCACCGGCAACAGCAGCACCAATCCGTTCCAGACGATCGAGCGCAAGGACGTGGGCCTGACGCTGCGCATCAAGCCCCAGATCGGTGAAGGCGGCACGATCCGGCTGGTGATCTACCAGGAAAACTCGACGGTGGTGCCATCGAGCCGGCTTTCGCCACAGGGACTGACGACCGACAAGAGCGCGATCGAGACCACCGTGGTGGTCGACGATGGCCAGATCATGGTGCTCGGCGGCCTGTTGAAGGACGAGTACGGCGGCAGTGTCAGCCAGGTCCCATACCTCGGCGATCTGCCCATTCTCGGCCCGCTGTTCCGCACCGACACCCGCACCCGCACCAAGAGCAACCTGATGGTCTTTCTGCGCCCGATCGTGATCCGCACGCCTGAAGACTCGAATGCGCTGTCGATCGACCGCTACGACCTGATCCGCGCCCAGCAGCAGAGCGTAGGGCAGCCGCGGCAGAGCGTCATCATGCCGATCAACGGCGCGCCGGTTGCGCCACCGCTCGCCCCGGCAGAGGCTGGTTCACCGCTGAAGCGAGGCACGGCACCGCCGATGCTGATGCTGCCCGATGGGGCCTCGCCGACGCAAAAGGGCCCGGTGCCACCGCCAATGTCGGTGCCTGAAGCGCCGAAGACGAACTAGCATGGCCTCTCGCCACCCCTTGCCCTACGGCTTTGCCAAGTCGCACACGCTGCTGCTCGAAGACGACGGCCAGCAGCTCACGCTGTGGAGCAGCGAGAACACGCCACCCACCGCCCTGTCGGAAGTGCTGCGCGTGTATGCCGTGCAGTGCTTCGAGCGTGAGGCCCAGGCCAGCCTGGTGCAGCGCATTGCCGCGGTCTATGCCGGGGGCGAGTCGAGCGCGGCGACCGTCATCGGCGAAGTCGAGAGCGCGGTCGATCTGTCGCGCCTGATGCAGGACTTGCCGGCCGTCGAGGACTTGCTCGAAGCCGCGAACGACGCGCCGATCATCCGCATGTTGAACGCGTTGTTGACACAGGCCGCCAAGGACGGCGCCAGCGACATCCACATCGAGCCCTACGAGCGCAACTCCTCGGTGCGTTTTCGCGTCGACGGCACGCTGCGCGAAGTCGTGCAACCCAATCGTGCACTGCATGCGGCGCTGATCTCGCGCCTGAAGATCATGGCCGAGCTGGACATCGCCGAAAAACGCCTGCCGCAAGACGGCCGAATTTCGCTGCGCATCGGTGGCCGGGCTATCGACGTGCGGGTCTCGACCCTGCCCTCGGCCCACGGCGAGCGCGCCGTGCTGCGACTGCTGGACAAGGGCGACTCGAAGTTCACGCTCGAATCGCTGGGCATGAGTGGCGATGTGCTGACCGGCTTCAACAAGCTGGTGCAGCAGCCGCACGGCATCGTGCTCGTGACCGGCCCGACCGGCTCGGGCAAGACGACAACGCTGTATGCCGCGCTGCAAACGCTGGAAACTGCGACGACCAATGTGCTCACGGTCGAAGACCCGATCGAGTACGAACTGGCCGGCATCGGCCAGACCCAGGTCAACCCGAAGATCGACCTCGACTTCGCCAAGGCGCTGCGCGCGATCCTGCGCCAGGACCCCGACGTGATCATGATCGGCGAGATCCGCGACTTCGAAACCGCGCAGATCGCGATCCAGGCCTCGCTGACCGGCCACCTGGTGCTGGCCACGGTGCACACCAACGACGCCCCGAGCCTCGTCACCCGCCTGATCGACATGGGCGTCGAGCCCTACCTGCTGAGCTCGTCGCTGCTCGGCGTGCTGGCCCAGCGCCTGGTGCGCAAGCTGTGCCCGCATTGCAAGCGCGTGGACGCCCGCAACCGCTACCACCCGGTCGGCTGCGCCGAGTGCGGCATGTCGGGCTACCGCGGTCGCACGGGGGTCTATGAATTGATGACGGTGGACGAGAAGATCGCTGCACTGATCCACAACCGCGCCGCCGAGAGCCAGCTCTTCGTTGCCGCCGAAGCCGCAGGCCTGCGCTCGATGCGCGATGACGGCGAGCGTCTGATCGAGCAAGGCGTCACCTCGGCCGAAGAAGTCATGCGTGTCACCCGAGA
>Ga0209254_10001312_pt1 | contig 22041 bp, 16 predicted proteins | sample FrelakmetDIP11DI_FD_187148 | JGI IMG/M metagenome (GOLD analysis project Ga0209254, IMG submission 187148) | Freshwater lake sediment microbial communities from the University of Notre Dame, USA, for methane emissions studies - DIP11 DI (SPAdes)... | ecosystem: Environmental > Aquatic >...
ATCAAACACATTGGCGGTGAAGTGGAAGTGGTTACCGTTTATCGGACCGGCTTGCCCTCTGCTACTGATGTGGACAAGATAAGCAGGATGCTGGAAAAAAAAGAAATACATGCTGTAACTTTCACATCTTCTTCCACGGTAACTCATTTTGTCGAGATGTTGAGAGGCACAGATCTAACTACTCTTCTAAAAGGAGTTGCAGTAGCGTCCATCGGTCCAGTAACATCCGACACAGCAAGAAAAAACGGCCTACAGGTCAATGTCGAGGCCTCCGAGTATACAGTCGATGGATTGGTGCGGGCGATCGAGGAGTACTTCAAAGTGACCCAGGCGTGATATGGCTTGCCTCCTCCCGCGAAAGGTACGTTGTCAAAATTTCCTAAAAATCAGGCACCCACACTAAGTAACTTCAGCGTTTGCAGGAATTCACACGGATGTCTTTTTAATCAATGAGTTAACATCATTGAGAATTTTTGTCCTATATTTGTGTATTGATGCATCATTGGACATAACCATGTCCAACTGGCGGGTATGAATGATTAAATAGCCAATTATCCTAAGACATTCCTTCATAAATTCAGCGTCTCGACCCTCCATGCGTGCGAATGCGCTGTCTTGCTTAATCTCAGCCCTAAACCCGAATACCTCAAGAATATCACCTACAAAGATGGCACGTCTTACCCGACGAGGATAATCCGCTGCGCCCCCTTTAAAAGAGAAGCTAATGTAATTCTCAATAGGTCTTTCACTTACCAGCGCCTCAACAGTGGAAAAATGAAAGCCGAATCGGGATGTGAGGCTGCAAAAGTTCTTGGAGAGCATGAAATAGTTACGGGCTGCATAAGCGGAACGCATTGTAGGATCCAATGCAGGGTTTGTAGTCGCCTGCATGAGTACGGACATGAAACCGCTTGCATCCACCGGCGGCGGCCCTTCCCACGGAATTGCTATGACGCCCTCCCAGATTGCCAGCATAGGAATGGAAACAATATTATCAAGATGGACATATTTCCCGTCTACATCCTCTTTGAAACCGTCATCGAGATTTATGATCCACCATTGCATCGGTACATTGTAGAAAAGTTGTTTACTGGATCGCTCAGAAAAATGGTGATCCTTCCCGAAATTAAACATTTCCTGAACAGATTTTTCGTGGCAGAAGCGCGTAATATCGTGAAGGGTGTCACACTTTTTCGGGATAAATTCCGCTGAATCCGGGTCAAGAAGATTTAGGGGGACAATATGCTCGGTCACACTGTTGAGAATGTCGTAAACAGGGCTTCCTTCCATAAGGTTCTTACGCGTGGTCTGTTGGGACAAAAGGGATTCAACGCGCCCTTTGTAAATTTTCAGGCCATATGCATCTACAGTAACCAGGTCGCCATCCTTTAGAACTTCCGTTGCCCTGGAAACCCCAAAAAGAGCTGGAACCCCGAATTCCCTGGCGACGTTGGCCAAATGCCCCGCCACGCCACCCAACTCAGTGACTACGGCAGCGGCTGTCCCCAGCAGCGGGGCCCATCTAGGTAATGACTGGGCAGTGACAAGTACACAGCCCTCAGGGAACTTCAGTTTATCTGCATCGTTCTTCACCACAAAAACTGGCCCACAGGCTACTCCTGGAGACGCTGTAATTCCGCCGCGCGCCAGTACAGGCGCTTCATCAATTATCTCGCCAACTTCTGGGCCGGCAACTGGTTTCATTTCTATCTGTTGGAGAGGTCTGCACTGCAATATGAGAATCGAGCCGTCAGACGCGAGAGCCCATTCTATATCTTGGGGAGAACCATAATAGTCCTCGAGTCTGTCAGCCATAGAAGCCAATAGGATCGCCTGGTCGTCAGTTATTGATTGTTCTTTGGCTTTAGGCCCTAAAAGTTCTGAACGGCATACCCCTTCATCGGGATAGCAGAGAAACTCGAACTCCTTAACCTTGATATCTTTGTTAATAATCCTTGGCGGGTTATTCCGGGACACCACCAGGAGGTCAGGATCCACACTGCCGTCCACAACTGCTTTCGGCAGTCCCCATACTGAATTGATGAAGATAGATCGGTCTCTGAAATTCAATGGATCGCTGGAATATGTGACTCCGCCGGCAACGGCGTACACCATTACCATGCACCCCACACACATAACGACATCTTCGTCCGGTATCCCCCTATTTAATCTATAGGTAATAGCCGGTAATCCGTATTTGCTGGCAATGATGGTTTTGTACGAATAGAGTATATTTTCCGAACTCACATTCAGTTCAGAAAGGAATTGACCAGCAAACGATGTTCCTGCAGCGTCTTCACCCAAAGCGCTGCTCCTGAGCGAGACCTTGACTCCGCTACCAGCCTCATTTTCAATTTCTTTGTAAGCATCCGTGATGGCTTGATTCAGATCCTCAGGGATGGAAGATCGTATTATTAGCTGTTGAATGTCCGCACTCAAATTGTAAAGATCATCAATTTTGTCCGAATCCGCAGCCTGAATCTTGCGATCGATCTCAACCTGAAGGTCGTTATGTTGAAAAAATCTCTCATAAGCGAGTGATGAAATGACGAAACCTGACGGCACCGGTAGGCCTATCTGATTCCTTATTTCAGCAACATTGGCCATTTTGTTGCCCACTTGATCGGCCATATTCTTGTCGATTAAACTGAAGGGGATCACCATTTTGTCCCCCTTGGGAATCATTCTCGACTCGAGCGACCTGTTTATTCGATCTTGAATAGTCTTGAATCGTGTATACAGTTCCTCGTATTTGCCGGGAGCAAGCTCGTCAAGATTTTTGATGATTCGGAAGACATTGACTGAAACGCCAGTAGATCTGGATTTCACGAATGACATGCCAAAGGGCTGGTTTCCTTCCAGGGCCTTTTCCAGGTCGGTCATGATCTCAAGAGCTTTGTTATTTGCCGTCAGAAGAAGCTTGAAGTTGTGATAACGGGTAGTGAAGGCAGCGCGGAGTTCCTGAACACTTGAATTAGATTCATTTTCTCCGCGCTTTTCTAACAGTCTTTTGAAGAAGCGAGGAAGCTTGATCATGGATTTCTCATATGATGAGCATCTCTAGACGATCAGGTAGGTAAGACCCGCGGAGAGTAAATTAGTCTTTCCTGCGTGTCCCCTATTCGAGACCTAGACCTCTTGTTTGGCTCCAGCCTTCATTTGTAGCCCAAGCCCTTCAAAAAGGAACAAAATGGCAATTCCCCACCACAAGGTATACACCACGTAGAAAACCAGTAAAAAGGTTAAGATTCCGGCCTTGGAAGCTGCACTTTGGGGATCGATCTTGAAGAAGTTGAATCCAACTTCTACACCTTTCTTCACCACAGTGGAGAGGAATGCGGCTTCCTTGAACTTGGCTTGCCTGGTGAGGTCTCTGTCAAATTCTTTAAACGCGTTCCACCACGCGTAGAGCACCTCTAGACCGCCGAAGCCGTATTTCTTAGCAATTTCTGATTCACGGTTGTGAAACATCAAGTCGGAGTCCTTTAAGGCTGCTTCCATAATTTGCCCCAGATCGCCGCTCACCTTCAAATGCGAGCCAGAGGCTGCTACCTGAGCACCGGCAACTGTCAAGAGTTTTGTAGACTTTTGAGCTATTTCCTCATTCTTGAGCTTGATATTGACATCGAATGTCTTGCCCATGAAGGCTTGATTCTGCTTCAGCAGATCTGGAATAAAATAAGTTGAGCCCTTAGCGATAGAGTTGAAAAGCCTGTCGGCAGCCTTGAGGGAATTCTCCCCTTGAAACAAAGGAGAGAACATTAAGACGAGGACGATCAAAAAAGATACGAACAATAGGGCTCCCTTTATAAAAGTCCCTTTGTCTTTAATAAGCATTCGATCATACCTCCCCTCTCAAATATTTGATGTTGCCGAAAAATTTTCCAAGTACCCATATAGCAAATATACCGATGACCACGAAAAAAACCCACATTCCAACCTGGTCCAAGCCCTTGGCCAAGGAATCGGATATGTCGATTATCTCCATTTGCTTGAGTTTTGACGGCAGGGCAAAGAACCTGTTTACAAAACCGGCTAGAATTGCTGTCGCGTAAAATCCTCTAATGTAAATGCCCTTGACAACTTTCGTAGTGAGTGCACCTATTTGGACCCCGATAAGAGATCCTAAAAGCATCCCCATCGCAAGAGTGTAAAAGATGAAACCATAGATCGCGTACTGAGCGATTGAGGCGAAACCCGCCGTGAATATGATTTGCAAAATGTCCGTACCAACGGTTGTAAAAGATGAAACCCCGAGAATGTAAACAAACATAGGAAAAGTCAAGAAACCTCCGCCTACACCCATGATAGCAGCGGCAAAGCCTACAATGGCTCCACAAATTGCTACGAACAGGCCTGGGATCCTTTTCCCTCCGGGCACGAGATCTTCATCGAATGTTATTGCAGGGGGTATCTTGGCCGCCTGAAGCCTGGCAGGAAGACCAATTTTCCCAGAGGCAGCCTCTGCTCCGTGAGCGCTTTCCCCGGCATGAGCGCCAACGTCGGTTCCGGCTTTCCTCAGCTTAAGAAAATCGATCAGAGAGTAAAAGCCCAGAAACCCCAACAGCACTACATAGACTATACTTATAAAGGTATCGCTAAGAACCGGATTGGTTTCATAGAGCGCCCTGTTGATAACTCCCCCTCCGGTAACTCCAATTCCTGATCCCACAAGAAAGGCTATGGCCAAGGGAACGGAGACATTGCCCAGTTTCCTGTGAACAACGGTTCCCATAATGGCTTTGGCAAAGATGTGGAACAGGTCCGTTCCCACGGCAAGTATTCCTTTTACACCGGCACTCATGAGTGCCGGCGTGATGATGAATCCGCCGCCGGCACCGATGCAGCCGGTGATCAAACCGGCACACATTCCTATGACTATGGACACCAGAAAGATGGATGTCGAATAGTAAGCTGGAGTATAAGCTTTATGGCCCCCCAATACATCGGGGAGGTCCGCTGCAAAAGCCGCAGATATCAGGAGTATCGGCAGCAGCATGAGTCCCAGTATCCAGAGTTTCCTCTTGTCCCTCAATATGCTCATGGACATCTCATAGTCCCATCTTGCGTGGGCCTTCGAGGCAGCCATGAACATTTGGTACAGTTGCTTCCCCCGTTTCATGTCTTTCTTCCTCCAAAATATTTTTTAGAGATCAAACCTCGCACGTGAAATGCAATGCACGTGCAGGCGAATCAGCATAGGACAATTGTGACTCGTGGCTGGAAAGAAAAAAGTTACCAGTCACGATCAATGCTGCTGGTTGAAATCGGCTCCTTAGGAGCGTCAGTATATATTACACATCAAAAAAAGCAAAGCCATTTAAAGGAGGTAGACCAGCCGCCGTGTAGTCGGACTTCTCCATCGTACCGCAGCTCAGCATATCAATCTTGTTCACTACCGGTTACTTTACACTTCCAAAGAATTAGGGATTCGACACTCTTTATCTTCTTCGTTACACCACTTCTTCTTGTAAGCATCTTGGAGTTTGTAAAGCAACTCATCAATCTCAATAGGCTTCATCAAATAGTCAAATGCTCCGAGTTCCATGCCTTGTATTGCCACCTCAACGCTGGCATGGCCTGTCAGCATTATTACTTGAACGGATGGTCTGATTCTCTTGATTTCTCTTAATGTTTCTATTCCGTCCATGTCTGGCATCTTCACGTCGAGCACTATGACATCCAATGGTGTCTCCCGAAGGATACCGAGGGCCTCTTTGCCGCTCGAAGCTGAGACCACATCAAGTTTTCTTTTCTTCAGTCTCTTGACGAGCGTCTCGAGAAATTCCGTCTCGTCGTCGACCAGCATTACCCGGAAATCAGTCACAAGAATTACCTCCTATTGGCGGCCTCCCTTATTTTTTCAGCCAGCTCTTCGATCTCACACGGTTTTGTAAGGTAATCGAAAGCGCCAAATTCAATTCCTTCGCTAGCAGCCTGTTCCGATCCATGGCCGGTAAGCATTATCACCGCAAGTTCCGGCACCATTTTCTTGAATACCTTCAGAACTTCGAGGCCATCCATGTCATCCATCTTCAAATCCAAAACGGCCGCATCGAAATCGTGTCTCCGAAGCGCCTTAATACCATCCGCACCGCTAAGCGCCGTGGTCACGTCAAAATTTCTCTTTGTCAATCTTTTGGAAAGAATATGAGCGTATCCTTCCTCGTCATCGACGAGGAGAACTTTGACACGGTCAATACTTTCTTTTGGAATTTCGGCCATGTTGTTGTCTTGGTCTGTCCTTATGGGTTTTTCTCAGAAGTCCACGGGATGTGTACGTGGAAAGTGGCGCCCAAACCCTTGGCACTGTTCACACTGATCTCTCCCCCAATTTTTTTTATTAGGCCGTAACAGATTGACAATCCTAGCCCTGTACCCTTACCTACCGGTTTTGTGGTATAAAAGGGATCGAATATTCTCGCCAAGTTTGCTTTGGCAATGCCGGAACCATTGTCGGCTACGTCTACCACCACAAAACCACCCTCAGTTTTGGTAGAAATGTCGATTTTCCCTCCCTTTGGGTCCATGGCATCAACTGCGTTGTTTACCAAGTTCAGAAGAACCTGTTGCATTTCCGATGGGGAAACGTTGACCATCGGTAAGTCCTTTTGGAGATTCATGTTGATTTTCACGCCGCTGAATCGGGCTCTTTGTTCTGAAAGTGCCACCACATCCTCAATCAGTCGATTGAATTGAACGTTCTTGATCGTCGGATCGGTTTTTCTGGCAAAGCTAAGGAGTTTGTGGGTGATCTCTTTACAGCGCCTCCCCTGAATTCTTATCTGGTTCAAGGCTCGATTGAATTCCTCTAGATTTTCAGACTCCCTAAGATCTTCTTCGTTCAACAAGTCTTCGATCCAGCCGGCCTCTTCTACCATAATCGCAACCGGGTTATTAATTTCGTGTGCTATTCCCGCAGCTAATTCTCCCAAGGAGGCTAATTTTCCGGCCTCTATAACCTGTTCATTCATCATTTCCTTTTGCCGGTCCGATTCTGAAATTTGTTTAACCATTCTCTTCGCTAAAACTATTGCCACCACTACTATTCCCAGAACGCCGAACAAGAATATGAAAATCGCCAGTTGACGGGCCTGAAGTATTACTGAATAGGCGTCTGAAGATCTCTGCTGGTACGAAAGTATCCACTCTCCGTTTTTTAACGGCGCCATCATATGCAGAATTTCAACCCCTGCATCATTGACGCGTTCAACAAAGGCAACTTCGTCCGGAGGTATTTGTTGGCCAGTCAGGAATTCCAAGTAAGGTCCTTTGGAAGGTAGTACTTCGAAACGTGGCTTAGTCTGGAATTCACCTTTCTTATTCATTATGAAGGCAAACCCAGAATCTCCTATGCGAATGTTTTCAACGAGGGCGTTGAACTCCTCGAAATCCACCGTGGCCCTCAAAATCCACATCATTCCTTGATATTCTTGCCTTGAAGCGACTATAAAATGAGGCAACCCACGAATGCCGGGGAAAACATCGCTTATGTAAGAGTCTGTCTGCGATGCCTGTTTGAACCATTCCGCCTTCGAATAGTTGGCTCGCCTGAGCCTGAACGGTCCTGCATAGGCGACTTGTAATCCATGCTCGTCGACCACGCCGAGATCAACAAAAGATCTGCCATATTCTTCCTGCAAAATAAGCAGACGTTCCTTCAGAAAAATTTCATTCGTTAGTTCCTCGTAACTATACGATCTTGCCAGGACCTTTATGTTGGAGAGTTTTTGATTGAGGAAAGTGTCTATATTTTGCTGGTGCCTCTTCAGTAGTGCCCTTAAATGATCAGTTGCCTTGTCCTGATAAGAGACGATGAAATAGTGACGAAGCGTTCCGGATATAAGAATCAGGGGAGTAACTGATACCAAAATCATTATAAGCGCCACTTTTCGTGTTAGTGATTTATAGTAGCCTGTATTATATACGTCTGTATTTTCCACAGCCCCTCGTACCGGATTCAGAATTCGTAAGTTCGTAATCTTGAGCAACGAGCGTGCCAAACCTGTTTTCGGTAGAAGCGGCACCATCTTTTTGATACATATCACATTTCCTCGAAGGACTGATTACTTGAGCAGAGGCTCCTTTATGAGAACTTTCAGAAATTTTCACATCATCTAAATGAACACAATTACTGGAAATGTTGGCCTCACATCATGAACATACTGTAACGACCTCATGGAATTTGCACAGCTACTTTATCCGTGTCAGAGCACAAATCAAGCGTTCATTTCCCATTTAGCCGGCGATATCCCGCTGATGCCCTGCACAAAAAGGGCGAAATCGTCAGGGTTGGAAGCGGACGCCAAGGCCGTCTCGTATGTCACCAAATTACTCTTGTAAAGTTGCATGAGAGACTGATCGAAGGTCTGCATGCCGTAACTGATATGTCCTTCGGAGATGGCATCTCTAATTTCAGACGTACGGCTTTCATCGCCCATACATTCCCTAATCCTAGATGACGGAATCAGCACTTCGACTGCCGGGACTCGCCCCTTGCCGTCGGCTTTTACCAGCAGTCTCTGGGAGATAACACCTTTTAATATGCCGGCAAGTTGAAAACGAACCGCAGCCTGATGCTCGACGGGAAATGTCGAAATGATTCGTCTGATGGTCTCGGTCGCATCCAAAGTGTGCAGTGTGCTTAATACCAGATGACCTGTCTCCGCAGCGAGCATAGCTGTTCGTATTGTCTCTTCGTCGCGCATTTCTCCAACAAAAATAACGTCGGGGTTTTCTCGGAGAGCAGCTCTGATGGCATTGTGAAATGAAAGAGTGTCCCTACCCACTTCTCGTTGGGTTATGATGCTTTTGCGATCTCGATGAAAAAATTCGATGGGGTCTTCGATCGTTATGATATGGCAGTTTCGTGAAGAATTGATGTGATTGATCATGGCTGCAAGGGTCGTAGTTTTGCCCGACCCGGTAGTCCCCGTGACGAGAACCAACCCCCGATGTTCCATTGCCAGCCTTTCCACTACAGGAGGAAGGCCTAGCTCCCCTATTGCAGGTGGGATGTCCGGCACAGCCCGAAAGACCATAGCGATAGAATCTCTCTGGTAAAAAAAGTTAACGCGAAACCTCTCACCCGTGGAGATACTATAAGCCATGTCCAGTTCTCTCGTCGTCGAAAATTGGTCCCACCGCCGATCATCCATAATTGATCGTGCCAGCCGTTCGAGTTCATCACTGGACAAACGTTCTTCAATTCGTAAGGGAGCCAGAGTAGCGTTAATTCTCGTTATCGGCTGCAAGCGTATCTTAAACAGAATATCCGATGCTCCCATCTCAACTGCTTTTCTTAAAACTCCGTCAAGATCCATCGTCCGCTCCGGGATAAGTGCCGGTTATCTTGTCCGGATTTTCCTCGACCGTACGTTGCAAACGAATACCCTTTAGTTCCAGCAGCTTAGACCTTACTGTGCTCATTATCTCTGAGTTATCTCTGAGGAATTGCTTGGCGTTTTCTCTGCCCTGACCAATGCGTTCGTCTCCAAAGGAATACCATGCGCCGGACTTGTCTATCAGTCCATTTTCAACACCCATATCGAGTATTTCTCCTGACACTGATATTCCTTCATTGTACATTATATCGAACTCGACTTGCTGAAATGGTGGGGCCAACTTGTTCTTAACAACCTTTACCTTAGTCCTGGAGCCTATGATATTTTCTCCTTCTTTAATCTGCCCGACGCGTCGGATGTCCAGCCTTAATGAGGCGTAAAATTTCAGTGCATTACCTCCAGTTGTAGTTTCTGGATTCCCGAACATAATGCCTATTTTTTGCCTTATCTGGTTGGTGAAGATAACCGACGTATTTGAACGCGCAATCGCTGCAGTAAGCTTTCGCAAGGCCTGAGACATAAGTCTGGCCTGGAGTCCCATATGGGCATCCCCCATGTCACCCTCGATTTCCGCCCTGGGGACCAACGCCGCAACAGAATCAATAACCACGACTTGTATAGCTCCGGATCGCACAAGGATTTCCGTGATTTCAAGGGCTTGTTCGCCGGTGTCCGGTTGGGACACCAGCAACTCGTCGATCTTTACCCCCAGCTTTCTAGCATAATGGATGTCCATTGCATGTTCTGCGTCAATAAAAGCTGCAAAGCCTCCCTCCTTTTGCGCCTCAGCTATTATGTGCAGGCAAAGCGTGGTCTTTCCGGATGACTCAGGCCCGTATATCTCGACAATCCTTCCCTGAGGAATTCCGCCGATTCCAGTCGCGATATCCAGCCCCAGCGAGCCGGAGGAAACAGTTTTGACATCGGGTATGAGTCCACCGCTTCCAAGCTTCATGATTGAACCCTTGCCGTACTGTCTCTCGATCTGGCTTACCGCCACATCTACAGCCCTTGCCTTATCCGAGTCGAGCGGATTTCCGTCTTCGAACTCTCTCCCTTTTCTTGGTTTCGCCATTACTGCTCCCTTCTACGAATTCCTCTCATAAACACTGTTCTAATTGCTCAATTATGATCCGTACCAACTCTTGAGAAACGTCATACTGTGATGCCGCAGGGTCATGCAATGTTCTCCATTGTTCCCCGCCTATGGTAATCCTTGGCACGAGAAGGTAAAATCAGATTCGTATCTGGCTCACTCTGGTCCGGTGGGTATTGACACGACAGGAACGTGCCTCAGCGAAAGCTGATGAACCACCAGCAAAATAAAAAGGAAAAATCGAGAACCTACATGTTCAGTGAAAGTATATTTTGCTCTAAAAGTAAGTCAAATTCAAGACATTTCAATGGATGATGATCGTAATTTGAAGATGTAGGCTGTTCTGGAGTTTTCATGCACGTGATTTCTGCAAGTAGAAGAACTGATATCCCAGCTTTTCATTCTGAATGGTTCATGAATAGGATCCGGAGCAGATTAGTCACGGTGGCTTCTCCTTTTGGCAGACGGCTCTATAAGGTGTCACTGGAGCCTAAGGAGGTCATAGCCATCGTTTTCTGGACCAAAAATGCCGCCCCTATTCTTCAGTGCCTGGAAGAACTTACAGGAAGAGGCCATTGTTTCACATTTCTCTATACAATCAACAATTATCCTGGGTTTTTGGAACCAGGAGTGCCTGAGTTGAGTCATACTTTAAAGGTAGTCGATATTATGACAAAAAGGTTTGGTTCATCAATAATTCGTTGGCGCTACGACACCATAGTGTTTTGCAAAGGCTTAGATCGAAGATGGCACGCACGCAATTTTCAAGAACTATGCAGACACCTCGCATCCCATACCAGCGAGTGTATATTCAGCTTCTGTGACTATTACAAGAAAACAGTCAAGAATATGAATAGACTCGTCGAAAATTATTATATTCCAGACCAGGCCGAATGCAAGGAAATAGCCCAAGAACTGGCAGAGATAGCTTCTGAAACGGGGATCTCTCTGGCTTCGTGTGGGCATGATTTCCTTGTCACCGGGAGCATAAGAAAGGCACGCTGTATTGACACCGAGTTTCTGGCTAAAGTTGTGGATTCTGTTGACAGGTTGGACGCCATCGAAAAGCTCAAACCGGCTCCAACCCGAAAAGAATGTGCCTGCGCCGAGTCAAGAGACATCGGCGCTTACGACACCTGCGTTCATGGGTGTGCTTATTGCTATGCCAATACAAATCTAGAGTTGGCCAGAAAAAACTTCTCGCTTATCTCATCTGACAGCGATTGTCTTGATCCACATCGCTCGGGATTAGAAGCCTCATGAAAATTGGTGAGGCTTTAAAATGTTTTTGAGGGAATGCGTTCACCATCCTAAAATCACAGGAATATCTTATGATAAGATCGGACCGGGACTTGCTTATTCGGCATTTTATGTCTATTAGTTAATTGGCTATTCGAAAAAGAGGGCACTTTACCGGTTGAAACAAACACAACATTTTGAATCGTCCCTTGATACCGACAGAATGCCTCTGAATGGGCAACACGTGATGGACTACGCGCTTGGCTCAGAGGCTCAGATGAAGGCTACGGACGGTTTTTTGAATTATGAAGACGACAAATTGGTCAAGTACTGCATTGTTATTTCTCTTGTATTACACCTCATGCTTTTTGCCAGTTTCTCTAGAATGGCCGAACTGATGCCTACGAAAGCTTTTCTCAAACCAGGAGAACAAGTAACCTCTGTCAGGCTACTTGAGCAACAACCCCAAGAAAACAAGACGGAACCTCCTCCGCAACAAGTGTCGGCACTTTCTGACAGAAATCATACTGCCGCGCGAGAAAAGATTCCCAAGTTGCCGCCAACCCAAGTGCCTCCACTGGGAAAGATGGAACCTGTGCAGAAACGCATTGCTGCGTTGATCCCCCCTCAGGCACCGGAAGACCTTTCTGGACCTAGTGAAGAGAAAAGCATTAAAGAGGACCAATCAAGGCCGCCAACCGACGATAAATCCCAGGGGCAAAACAAATTTAAGGCTAAACAGCCTGCTGACTTGCGCAACAAAAGAAAAGATCTCGCCAGCCGGAAGTTGGATTTAAAACCTACCCAGCAAGAGCAGGAGATTGCAGCAGGCCTCACATCTCCAGGCGGCGCTCCAGATTTCTTTCCCGATGGAGATACAGAGGAAGCGGTAGTAGACATAAATACACGAGAGGAAAAGTTTTTTTCTTATCTGCTCCACTTGAAGCGCAAGATCCAAGGGGTATGGGTTTATCCGTCATCAGCGGCTAACTCCGGTATAGGAGGGACATTGACAGTTGAGTTCTCGATTGCCAGAGACGGCGAGCTTGTATACGTCAATCTCGTGGATTCATCAGGTCACCCGGTCCTGGATGAATCCGCTACGAGAGCCATTCGAAGCGCAGCCCCATATTTCCCTTTTCCTCAACGTATGCGGGCCAAGCGTTTGCGTATCAAGGCAAATTTTATTTATATTACAAGCAATTATTTCAGAAGAATAATGTAAAAAAGTTTATCTTTACTCATGAAATTGATCTGTCAATAATTTCTTGTAACTTTCAGAATTAATCAATTCGTCAAATTCTTCGGGATCTGAAGGTTCTATCGTCAACAGCCAGCCGTCACCGTAGGGATCATCGGTGAGAATTTCCGGAGACTCTCCCAGTGAGGTGTTGGTCTCCACCACGATACCGGAGATAGGTGCTATGAGGTCAGTGACAGCCTTGCTCGTCTCGACGATCCCAAACGCTCTGTTCCTGGTCACACTGTCGTCGAGTGCGGGGAGTTCTACATAATCAACCTCTCCCAATTCTTCTCTCGCATGATCGGTAATCCCTATGACGGCCTGATCTTTTTCTAACTTAACCCAAAGATGGTATTCACAGTAGAGTCGATCATCAGGAAAATCCATATAGTAGCCCCCTTTATGCCGTTTCACAATTATTCCCATAAGGTCGGCGGCATGGATCATTCGAGAGGACGGAAACCGGACTTCGCTCGGGAAGCGCACCGCCTGCCCTTTAAAGTTACCTTTTCATTGGTGAATATATTAACCGTGTGACGGCCCAAGTATGTTGCACAAAACGATCAATACTGTCAAATCCTGAAAAAGCTGCCAGAAAAGGCCCCCATATCTAATGACCCCCAGAAATGGCACCGGCCATAGAAAAAATTGGCAAGTACATGGCAATGACCATACCCCCACATACTCCACCGAGAAAGACAATCATAATCGGCTCCAGTAACTGGGTGAGAGCCTGCACAGCTACATCCACCTCTTCCTCATAAAACTCTGCGATTTTTGCTAGCATAGCATCCAAGGCTCCAGTTGCTTCCCCAACCGCGATCATTCTTACCACCATACTTGGAAACACACCTGTTTCCATTAGCGGGTCCGCGATAAAGCGGCCCTCGGCAACTGCCTTTCTGGCACTCATCACCGCGTTTTCCAGGACGAGATTTCCTGCTGTCTTGGCCGTGACTTCGAGAGCATCCATAATAGGAACACCACTAGAAAGCATAGTGCCCAAAGTAGAGCAGAACCTGGCAACCGCAACCTTTTCCAGGAGATTCCCGATCCCCGGTAACCTTAGAGCAATCCTGTCGAACAAGAGCCTGCCTTTGTTTGTATGGTAATATTTTCGAACGGCAAAAAAAGCGGCTACGAGAACTATTACGATGTAAATTATATATTTTTGTAGAAATTCGCTCATGCCGATTACAAGAAGTGTAGGGCCAGGCAATTTCTGACCGGCGCCCGCAAACATTTCTTTGAAGACAGGTATCACAAACAGCAGCAGCACGGCGACCACTGCTACGGCAACCAACAACATGACAGCAGGATAAATCAGGGCACCCTTTACTTTTCGCTTCACAGCTTCGGATTTTTCTAGAAATGTTGATAGACGCCTTAGTATTGTGTCCAGGACGCCTCCGGTCTCTCCGGCACGAACCAGACCCACAAAGAGGTCATCAAACACTTTTGGGTGTTTTTTCATTGAGTCCGCCAAAGTGTTGCCGCTTTCGACGTTCTTTTTTACCTCAGCAAGCACCTTTTTGAAGGTCTTGTTTTCCTGCTGACCAGCAAGGATTTCCAGGCATTGTAACAATGGCAGACCAGCATCTATCATGGTTGCAAACTGGCGGGTAAAGATCACAATCTCTTTAGTCGGGACTTTTGGCTGCAAAAACTTAATGTTTTCAAATAGATCCTTCGCCTTTTTCTTGACTTTGATATCAGTGTATCGCATCCGTCTCAGGTTCAACATCACTGCCGATTCATTGACCGCACTCATCTCTCCTTTGAGGATCTTTCCAGCTACAGATTTGGCTTTCCAAACATATTCAGGCATGATGTATTATCCTCAGGTTCGCCCCCAGTCCTGATCTCTCTTTCAGGTCAATCATCCTGGCTGCTGAGAATGGGCCATTAGCGGTGTTGATGCTGCGTGAGAAAAAGGGTCTGAACAGGGATGGCCACATTCTATCGGCCGCCTGAACCCGCAATCATTTGTCTAAGTTCATCTGGAAAAGAGGTATTTGCAAGGGCCGCGTCCAAAGAGATGACACCTCTTTGACATAGGGACATCAGCGACTGGTTCATGGTCAGCATTCCAGAAGTTGTTTGTCCCATCTGCATCTGAGAATAGATCTGATGAATCTTGTTTTCCCGTATCAGGTTGCGAAGGGCTGGGTTGGGGAGCATGATCTCCATAGCCAGCACCCGGGCAGTTCCATCCAAAGTGGGGATCAATGACTGGCACAGCACTCCTTCGAGAATAAAACTCAACTGAGCGCGGACCCGAGACTGCTGGTAATCGGGAAAAATATCTATTATCCGGTTAATGGTTTGGGCACACGAATTGGTGTGGAGGGTAGCGAGGGTGAGGTGTCCTGTCTCGGAAACCGTCAGAGCGGCTTCAACCGTCTCCAGGTCCCTCATTTCACCAATGAGCACCACGTCGGGATCCTGTCTTAAGATTGAACGAAGAGCAGCACGAAAACTCTTGGTGTCCTGGTAAACTTCCCTCTGATGTACCACACAAGATTTGTGCCCGTGCAGGAATTCAATAGGATCCTCTATTGTTACAATGTGTTCCCGCCGGTCCGTGTTAATTTTATCTATCATAGCAGCCAAAGTAGTTGATTTCCCGGAGCCGGTGGCCCCGGTCACCAGGATCAACCCCCTTGGCTTCGAGCAAAGCTCATCGACTGCTAGTGGGAGTCCCAGTTCCTGGAAAGAAGGGATCTTGCGGGGTATCAAGCGAAAAGCCCCGGCCAAGCTGCCTCTCTGTTCAAAAATATTTGCTCGAAACCGACTCAAACCGCGAAGACCAAATGAAAGGTCAAGTTCCTGATCTTCTTCCAGACGATGCTTTTGGACATCCGATAGAATGCTGTAGCATAGTTGGCGTGATTCCTGGGCGTTTAAGGGGGGGTAGTCTAATGGTATCAGTTGATTTCTGACACGAATCATCGGCGGAATACCGGCAGTGATGTGCAGGTCCGACGCTCCGCGATCAAGCATCTCCCTCAAGAAATCTGGAAGCCCTGACAAGTTGTATTCCTCCCGGTAGCATTCCGGTTACGGATGGCGCTGGCACTAGGGCCCAGGAGTTCGTTATCGCATAGATTCTTGATAGCTTCTAGTCCGCCATAGTGCTCCGTACCACTTCATTTATCGTTGTAATGCCTTCCTTCAATTTGTTAAGACCAGCCATCCGTAGAGTATCCATTCCGAGGCGATTCGCCTCCCTTTTCAGCGCAGTAGCTGATGCGCCCCCAAGAATGAGTTCCTTGATCTCTTCACCAATAGGCATTACCTCGTATAAGGCCACTCTACCCTTGAATCCGGTATTGCTGCACTCATCGCACCCAGCCGTTTCGTAAACTGGAAACGTGCCGATTTCTTCCATTTTCATGCCAAGATCTCTGAGCGCTTCTGACGGAGGATCAATTTCCACTCGGCACTTTTTGCACACTTTCCTGGCAAGCCTCTGGGCAATGATGCAGTTTACGGAGTTTGCGACCAGAAATGGTTCCACTCCCATGTTGATCAAACGGTTTACAGTTTGTGCGGCATCATTGGTATGCAGCGTAGACAGGACCATGTGGCCCGTGAGAGCCGCCTTGACAGCGATTTCCGCGGTCTCCAGGTCTCGTATCTCGCCCACCATGATGATATCAGGATCCTGCCTGAGGAAGGATCTGAGAGCGGTCGCGAACGTTAGGCCTATGTCCTCGTGCATCTGGACCTGGTTGATGCCATGCAGGTTAAACTCGACCGGATCTTCCGCAGTGGAAATATTGACCTCTGGGGAATTAAGCTCTGCCAGGGCGCTGTAAAGCGTAGTGGTTTTGCCTGAACCCGTAGGACCGGTTACCAGCACCATGCCAAAAGGCTTGTGTATGCTATCCTTGAAATGCTTGAGCGGTTTCACTTCAAAACCGAGCTTAGTCATGTCGAGCTGGAGATTGGACTTGTCGAGGAGGCGCATAACGACCTTTTCACCGAAAAGTGTAGGTAGGATGGAAACACGGAAGTCCATCTCGCGGTGTTTGCCGAGCTTGATCTTTATGCGTCCGTCCTGGGGTAGACGCCGCTCAGCAATGTCCAACCGAGACATAATCTTGATGCGACTTACCACGGGGTTCTTCAGATTCAAGGGAGGTTTCAGAATTTCGTACAGAACTCCATCTATACGTAATCTTACCCGCAATATTTTCTCGTAGACCTCGATGTGTATATCGCTGGCCCTCTTTGAGATGGCCTCACGCAGTATGAGATTCACAAGCTTGACAACCGGAGCCTGCTCCGCAGCTTTGACCGAGTCCAGTGCATCCAGGTCCGACAGGTCCGATTCGCCTGATTCCGGGTAAAAGTCTCGAAACTCGGACAGCATTTCTTGGGCTTCGCTACCCGACCCATAGAATTTGTCGAGAGATTTACGAATCTGGGATTCAGTGGTTATACTGACCTCTATTGCAAGGTCGGTCCTGAACTTCAGATCATCAATAGCGCTCAGATCCGTGGGGTCAGACATGGCAACGTGTAATACGGAATTTACCCTGTTAAACGGTATGGCCATGTATTTTCTGGCAGTCTGAACAGGGATCAATTTCAGCGCCTCAGTATCCACATCGATTTCATCCAGAGACACGGTAGGGAGTCCGAGTTCTCGGGACAGAAACTCCAGCAAATCATCCTCATTCAGGTACTCAAGCCTGACGAGGGCGCTGGAGACCCCGCCTCCCTGTTGTCGTTGAAATTCAACGGCTTTCAAAAGTTCGGCATCATTAATGATACGTGCTCTCAAGAGCATTTCACCGATTCGATCTTTCACGTTGGGCTTCTTCTTTATCGATATGTTAAGCTGATTGGGATATAGACTTGCGCATCCTACAGATCCTTATACCCCATTTTGAATCTTACCGCAGCCTGAGCGCATTATCAAAAAAAATCTGCTTGTGCTTCAGTTGAGCCTGCGTGATAATCTCGCTATCTACTTTTAACTTGAGGAGAGTTCACTTGCCTTCCAAAGTTTACATAGCTGATCTGTCCGCGGACTGGAAGAAAAACGTTGCCACAAAAGTGTCGGATCTTTTCGATTTACTTGAACCGGAAAAGCGTTTCAACTCGAAGGACCTCGTGGCTGTCAAACTCCATTTCGGGGAGTACGGAAATACAGCTTACATCAGGCCCCAGTTTGTGCGCCGGGTGGTGGATCGGCTGAAGGCCATTGATACAAGGCCTTTTCTCACAGATACGAATACGCTTTACGTCGGTTCTCGCACAGAGGCTTGCTCACATTTAACAACGGCATTTGACAACGGGTTCACAAGGGAAGTTACAGGGGCTCCCATTATAATAGCGGACGGCTTGCGTGGCAGCAATCAGGTCAAGGTGTCAATATCCGGCAAACACATAAAAGAGGCACATGTTGCAGCGGACATTCAAAACTCGGACGGCCTCGTGGTTCTGACCCATTTCAAAGGCCACGAACTCTCCGGTTTCGGGGGAGCCCTGAAGAATGTGGGTATGGGATGCGCTGCTCGAGAGGGCAAACTGGCTCAACATTCCAATATCTCCCCCAGGGTCTTCAAGAAAAAATGTATCGGATGCGGTGAATGCACTGCCTGGTGCAGGGGAGGGGCTATAGAACTCAAGGGGACCGACCGTTCCCGAAAGGCTGAGATCAATCCTGAGAAGTGCGTGGGATGTGCCGAGTGTATTCTTGCGTGCCGTAAGGGGGCCATCAGAATTCAGTGGAACGAGTCAATACCGTCGTTCATGGAAAAGATGGTCGAGTATGCGGCTGCAGTGCTGAAGCAAAAAAAGGAAAAAGCTCTTTTCATGACGTTTATCACCGACGTGTCCCCCCTCTGTGACTGCAATCCTTTTTCCGATAGACCCATAGTGCCGAACTTAGGCATTTTGGCGTCTCTAGACCCCGTTGCCATTGACGCAGCCGCAGCGGATCTTGTAAACGCGGCTCCTGGAAATCCCGTTTCACGACTGGACAGGGCCTTGTCCCCAGGCGAAGATAAATTTCATGCACTATTTCCCGAAATTGATTGGCCCCATCAACTGAACTACGCGGAACAACTGGGTCTGGGCACTAGACAGTATACTCTCGTTGATCTGGTAACCGAATTGCCCATGCGAGACCAAATGTCTCAAGGCGAAATCTGAACTTTCGCACTTGGAGTGAAAGAAAGGCTTAATCCGTGACCTCAGAACTGAAATTAACAATACGAAATTGCATAATTATGATGATGTGCTTTGCGGGCGTCGTCATTCTTGGATGCGAACAAAGAGGTCAGACCCGTCAACTGGTCCCGCCGGAAGTCGTGGTAAGCCATCCGACGAGCAAAGACGTGACGGAGTTTCTCGAGTTTACGGGGATCACAGCCGCGCTTGAGTCAGTGGAGATTCGGGCCCGAGTGAAGGGATGGCTGCAAAGTGTCAATTTTCAACCAGGTGCGAAGGTCAAAAAGGGGGACTTGCTGTTCCTGATAGATCCTCGGATGTTCCAAGCACAGGTAGACCAATATCAAGCGCAACTCGAGGGGAAAAAAGCTGATCTCAACCTTCAGGAAACCAATATGAGGCGTGCCGAGCAACTTTTGGCATCCGCGTCAATAAGCCAGTTGCAGTACGACACCCAAATGGCCCAAGATATCGTTGCCAAAGCTCATGTCGGCATCTCGGAGGCCGATTTGGAACGGGCCAAGCTCGATCTTGAATACGCCAGGGTTACGGCTCCCATAGACGGAAACGCTAGTCGCAATCTCGTTGATGCGGGTAATCTAGTGGGAGCAGGCAACGAGACTCTTCTGACCAAGATCGTCAACGAAAGCTCCGTCTATGTGTATTTCAATCTTAGTGAAAGAGATGCCCTGAAGCTCAAGAAAATGACCCCGCCGGAGAATTCGGAATCGGGCGAGAGAACCTGGAAGATCAAAGTCTATCTGGCTCTTAGTGACGAGACAGGATTCCCACACGAGGGCAAAATTGATTTTTGGGAACCGGAACTGGACCCAAAGACAGGAACCCTTCAGGCACGCGCCATATTCTCGAACGAGAATGGGTTGCTCCTGCCGGGACTGTTCGCGCGCGTTAGAGTCCCAGTGCAAAAAGAAAACGCATTGCTGGTTCCAGAACTGGCTGTCGGCGTTGCTCAAGCAGGAATGTACGTGCTGGTGGTAAACAAGGACAACGTAGTGGAGCAGCGATTGGTTAAGACCGGTCAGCTCGACGGGGCGCTCAGGATCATCGGAGAAGGGCTCAAGCAGGATGATTGGGTCGTAGTCAACGGAATTCAGCGTGCGAGGCCGGGCGCTAAAGTGAACCCTCAAAAGGCCGCCGAAGAACCGCAGCCTTCACAGCCTCCAAAACAAGTACATTCGCCCCCCAAATAATGGAGTCCGTGCAATGCTGAGCCGCTTCTTTATCAACAGGCCGATCTTTGCCTCTGTGATTTCAATTCTGATAGTGCTCATGGGAAGCGTCTCCCTCTTCGTGCTTCCCATCGCCCAATATCCCGACATTGTTCCCCCTGTTGTACAGGTGACTGCATCGTATCCCGGCGCATCCCCCGGAGTAATTGCTGAAACCGTTGCAGCACCGATCGAACAGCAAGTGAACGGCGTGGACAACATGCTCTACATGTCCAGTCAGAGCGCTGCGGACGGCTCATACACTCTCAATGTCACTTTCGAGTTGGGCACAAACATAGACATGGACACTGTTCTGACTCAGAATCGTGTTTCCGCGGCTATGGCGCAGTTGCCCGATGAAGTTCAGCGTCAGGGCGTTAATACCAAGAAGGTTTCCAGTGCCCTTGCCATGATTCTGACGGTGTATTCCCCGGATGGTAGCTATGACGACCTGTTTGTGACCAATTATGTGACCATATGCATTAAGGATGTCCTGAGCAGAGTTCCAGGGGTGGGAAATATAAACCTCTATCCGAGCAAGGACTATTCAATGCGAATCTGGGTGGACGCAGACAAGCTCCAAGCCCGCAACCTCGCAGTTACCGATATCGTGAATGCTATCCGAAATCAGAACGTCCAGGTAGCCGCAGGCCAGCTTGGGCAGCCACCAGTTCCTAAAGGCCAAGTTTTTCAGTTGACCGTCAACACCCTCGGACGGCTCATTGATGCGAAGCAATTTGAAGAGATCATCGTGAAAACCGGCGACGACACTCGCGTTACCTACCTCAAAGATGTCGCCAATGTCGAGTTGGGCGGAAAGGCCTACGATTTCCTATCCTTCTATCAAGGCAAGCCTGCAGCTACGATGATGATTTACCAATCCCCCGGCTCCAATGCAATCGAGGTCACCAAACAATTGAACTCTGCGCTCGGGCAGCTCAAGAAAGAGTTTCCACCCGGCCTGGAGCAGGTTGTGGTTTACCAGGTTGCGGATTTCGTCAATGCATCAATTCGCGAAGTTGTTATCACGCTCCTGGAAGCTTTTGTCCTGGTCATTCTCGTGGTCTTCATTTTCCTTCAGAGTTGGCGTGCCACGGTCATCCCGTTGATTACGATACCGGTATCATTGATCGGCACATTCGCCGTGATGTCTCTATTAGGCTTCTCAATTAACATGATCACGTTGTTCGGGATGGTTCTCGCCATCGGCCTCGTGGTGGACGACGCCATCGTAGTGGTCGAGAACGTCGAGCGCAACATGGCCCAATTCGGACTATCACCGAAGGATGCCGCCATTCGAGCCATGGATGAGATAACCGGAGCAGTCATCGGCATCACGTGCGTGCTCATGGCGGTTTTTGTGCCGCCGGCTTTTCTAGGAGGAATCACGGGTCAACTGTTTCGACAGTTCTCGTTGACCATAGCATTTACCGTATTGTTCAGCGCATTGAATGCACTCACACTGAGTCCGGCCCTGTGTGCTCTCTTGCTGAGGCCCCAACACGGTGCAAAAAACATTATCTTCAGGACTTTCAACAAGTTTTTTGGCCGTCTCACAGACTCTTACTCAAAGATCGTGGCAATCAGTGTACGACGCCTGGCTCTAATGTTGACGTTATTTCTCGCCTTGGTGGTTTTGAGCGGATTGAGTCTCTTGAAGGTCCCCACTGGCTTTCTTCCACTTGAGGATGATGGATTAATCTT
>Ga0209254_10001313_pt1 | contig 22036 bp, 21 predicted proteins | sample FrelakmetDIP11DI_FD_187148 | JGI IMG/M metagenome (GOLD analysis project Ga0209254, IMG submission 187148) | Freshwater lake sediment microbial communities from the University of Notre Dame, USA, for methane emissions studies - DIP11 DI (SPAdes)... | ecosystem: Environmental > Aquatic >...
GGCGCCCCGCGCGCTGCCCGGCCTGTTCCTGTGCGCCAGCTGGAAGGGCGGCGTCTCGGTCGGTGACTGCATCAAGAACGGCCACCTCGAGGCGAGCGCCGTTGCCGCTTGCCTGCGCGCGCCGGGCAGCACTTCAAATTGACGACCCGCCTGGACACCGCCGTTGCCGCGCTGCGGGCCGTCGGCAATCGACTCGACGCTGAAGCGACGCTGGCGAGGATGGCCTGCCTGGCACGCCTGCGCCGGACGGCCCTGCATGAAGGCAAGGCCCTGCTCGAATACCACGAGGGCCTGTTGTTCCTGTGCGCTCACCCGGCCGACGCGGCGATGCTGGCCCTGGTCGAGGCCGAGCTGCGCCGACTGACCGCGTTCCTCAAACGGCGGCGCGGCCGGCACGTCGCGCTGTTGGCCGACGAGGGCTTGCCCTTCGTCAGCACGGTGACGCGCTTTTCACATGACTGCACTCGCTGGATGATGGGCCACCCGCACTGCAAGCTGGCGTTCGATGCGTTCTCGGAGCCTTCGCTGGACCTCAATGCGGTCTTGCGACTGACGCTGCCGACGCTCGAGCGCAACGAAACGACCGCCAGCCTGGGCAACGACGACCTGCTGGCGGCACTGCACGTGCACCCGCAGCGTCGCCTGGACTTCCTGCTGGCCGAGTTGAGCCGGCTCGACAAGCTGCCGTTCGTCAAGGATCACCTTTACGACGCGCTGGGCGTGTTCGCCCGGATCACGCCGACCCATGCTGCGTTCTCGAAAGCCTACAACCGTATTCCCGTCCGCAAGACGTTCTATCAGCCCGAGCCGATCCGCAATTTCGACGTCACGGCGCTGATGGATTGCCGCCTGCCGCGGGCACGCCGCTGGCAGGGCGCGCAGCGCGCGCAGGCTGTCGACACGATCAAGAACGCCATGGCCCTGACCGGCCGCGAGACCGACCCGGCGACCTATCTCGACGCGCGCTCGCTGCGCATCTTCGATCTCGAGCGCGGCCTGTCGGTGGCCATCTTCGGCATGACGCCCGAGCGACAGCTGGTGCTGGAGTCGTATGTCGGCTTCACCCTGTTCAAGAACGGGCTGCCGGTCGCCTATGGCGGCGCCTGGGTCCTGGGCGAGCGCGCGAATTTCGGCATGAACATCTTCGAGGCCTATCGCGGTGGCGAGTCGGGCTACATGATGTGCCAGGTGCTGCGGGTGTACCGGCAGGTCTTCGGCGCGCGCTACTTCGAGGTCGATGCCCACCAGTTCGGTCTCGACAACCCGGACGGCATTGCCACCGGCGCCTTCTGGTTCTACTACCGCTACGGTTTCCGGCCGATCAGCGCTGCGCTGGCGGCGCTGGCGCGGCGCGAGAAGGAGCGCATCAGCGCAGGCAGCGGCCGTCGATCGAGCGCGGCCCTGTTGCGCCGGTTCACCGGCAGCAACATGGCGCTGGGCTTTGGCGGCAGCGTGCCACCCCACCTGTTCGACGTGACGACCCGCGTGACCCGCATGGTGCGCAAGCACCATGGCGGCGACCGTCCTGCCGCGCAGCTGGATTGCGTGCGCCGATTCGCTGCCGCCACGGCGCTGCCGCGGCGCCTCGACGCGCATCAACGCGAAGTTCTCGCCGAAGTGGCGATGGTCGCGCGCAGCCTGAACATCACCGATGCGGCCGGCCTGCAATTGCTGGCCGGCATGATCAGGACCAAGCCGGTCGACCTCTACCGTTACCAGCAGCAGTTGCTGGCGTTCTTCAGCCAGCCCCGGATCAAGCCTTCGCGGCCCTGAACGTCGACCAGTCGACGCCGATGCGGAAGGTCTGGTACAGGCGCCCGCTGCGCAGCGAGGCGCCGTGGTGCCGCGTCGCCGAATGCAGCACGCCCGACGGGTAGGCCACCATGCGGTTGCATCGATAGCCGACGCGGTCGATCTCGACCCAGCGCTGCCGATAGCGGCTGTCGCGCTCCAGCAGGGCCAGCAACTCGGTGCGGGTCTGGCCCAGGCGGCGGGCATCGGCTGGCGTCGGTGGGTTGGCCAGGCCGGTGGCGCGGTGCAGCCACAGCGAAGTGCCGCAATCCGGCGGCAGGCCCGGCGTCAGGTAGACGACCACGGTGATGTCGTTCCACGGCAGGTCGGCGTGCACGCCCGGTTGTTCCTTCTGCCGCCCGGCCGACAGACCCATGTAGAAGATGCCGTTGCCGTCGGCAGGATCGGTGTCCCAACGCGTGATTCGCAGGCCCAGGATCTTCTCCAGCCGCGCCTTGACGCCGCGCTCGTGATAGACCGCCGTGCTGCGAAAACCCGTCGAGTTCTCGGGTTCGTGGTACCGGGCCTGCAGTGCGGCACGGTAGACGGCGGCGGGGTCGCCATAGAAATCGTCCTGGGCCAGGACGAAGCGCGGATAGAGGAGGGTGTCCATGGAGGCTGCCAATCGCAATGGCATCGAATGCCCGGCCGGCCAGGGTACCCGACACGAGCACCAGGATCATCCGATTTCGGCATGGCGCCAGACCACAAGACCCGGCGCAGCTTGCGCTGGGACAAACCCGCCCGACAAGCCGCGGTTCAAATCGATGGGTGCGTCGCGCTGCGTTGCGCACGGTGTCGAGCGCGGCGGTCACGGCACGAAGTTCCATCAACCACGGGTCCCGCACTTTCGATTTGGAGTCGCCATGAAGCTCTCGCCCCTCAAGCGCCCTGTGTCCTTCGCCCTCATTGCCGCGGGCCTGGCCTGCGCCGCCTCGACGCACGCGGCCACGCCGACTGAGCTGCTCGCCGCCTACAGCAAGGAGGCCGGCGCAGCCGCGTCGCCCGAACGTGGCAAGAAGTTCTTCAACACCAATTTCGGCCGCGACTTCGGCTGGAGTTGCGCGTCCTGCCACGGTGCCGATCCGACGAAGGTGGGCAAGGACGACCTGACGAAGAAGCCGATCCAGCCTCTGGCACCGGCCGTCAACGCTGCACGCTTCACCGATCGCTCACGCGTCGATTACTTGTTCGGACTGAACTGCAAGGACACCGTCGGCCGCGTTTGCACCGTGGCGGAGAAGGCTGACGTGCTCAGTTGGTTGCTGACGCTGCAGCCGTGACTTTGCCGCAGCGCCGGCTCACTGCGAGGCCCGAACGGCGCTGACCCGTTCGGTTCGAAAGTGCCCAGGCCGCCCGACGCCGCCAAGAGCCCGGTGCAGGCTTGGTTGATCGTCTTCGTCGCCACGCTGCTGCTGTTCCTCGGTCTGCGCGCGTTGCCGATGTTGCTGGCGGGCGAACGCACGCTCGGCGAGCGCTGGAACTGGAGCGGCGAGTTGTTGGCATTGGCCGGCGTGCTGTGGGTCGCATCGATGCTGGCGCGACGCGGCGGTATGCCCTGGCGCGAGATGGGCTTCACGTGGGCGCAGCGCACTGGCTCGGTCCGCGCGGCGCTGTGGGTTTCGGCCGCAGCGCTGTTGCTCAACGCCGGGGTGTCGAGCCTGGGCCGATTTCGCCTGGCGCCGGTGCCGTTGGAAACCTGGCTCTATCAGGCGACGTTGCCGGGCTTGGTCGAAGAAGCGGTGTTCCGCGGTGTGCTGCTCGCGGTGCTCGACCGCGTGTTCAGCGCGCGGGCAAATCTGGCCAGCGCGCCGATCGGTTGGGGTGGCCTGATCGTGACGCTGGCGTTCGTGGCCTTGCACGGCCTCAGCGTCGGCGCCCTGGTGGGGGTGCTGCCGGCAGCGCTGCTGTACCTGTGGCTGCGTGCGCGCACCGGCAGCCTGCTGCTGCCGGTGGTTGTGCACAACGCCTGGAACCTCTCGGTCCATGCCGTGCACCTGTAGGCGTCAGGCGCCGTCGACCCCGCGTCACGACCCCGAGCGGTGAAAGCGAGTCAAGCCGTTCGCAGGCGCTGCACCAGCGCATCGCCGACGAACTGCATGAAAGCCCTCACGCGCGCGGTCTGGCGCAGATCGGGGTGGGTCAGCATCCAGACCGGCTGCGCGAGCTCAGTAATCGGCTCCGATACCGCCACCAGTTCCGGGTGCCTAGCCTCCATGAACGTCGGCAACACGCCTATGCCGATGCCGGTGCGCAGCATCGCCGCCTTGGCGTTGAAGATGTCCACCCGCACGCGCACGTTGGACTGCGCCAGGTGCTGGCGCAGCCATTGGTCGTAGATGCGCGCCGACGCATCGCGTTCGAAGGCGACCCATGGCGCGTCGCGCGTCAGCACATCGAGCGCGGTCACGCCCTGTGGCAGGCCCGGCGCACCGCGCAGCGCGTAGACGCGGCATTGCGTCATGCCGAGCTGGCGCCCGACCAGGTACTCGGCGACATGGGCCGACAGGCGCAGTGCCACGTCGGCCTCGCGCCGCGTCCAGGCTTGCGCGTTGTCGGCCTGCCGGCTCGACAGGTCGACCAGCACCGCGTTCTCGACCACCTCGACCTCGATGCCCGGGTAGGCGCGTGCGAAATCGGCCAGCGGCTGCGGCAACAGGTGGTCCATGACCACGAAGGCGGTGGTCACGCGCAGCGCGCCGGTGAGTTCGCGGTCGCGCCCGAGTACCTGGCGCTCGACTTCATCGGCGCGGGCCGCCATGTGGCGCGCCTGCTCGAGCAGGGCCAGGCCGGCCTCGGTGGGCTGGTAGCCGCGGCGCTGGCGGTCGAACAGTCGCGAGCCCAAACGTGCTTCGAGTGCGTCGAGCCGGCGCAGCACCGTGGTGTGGTTGACGCCGAGGGCGCGCGCTGCGCCGGCCAGCGAGCCGGCGGCGCCGATGGCATGTGCGTGGCGCAGGTCGTCCCAGTCGAGGGATGGCATTGGTCTGTGCGTTTATGCAAAGTCAGAGTGCAATGTGCCACATTGCGTGCGTCGAAGCCAGTTCCTATAGTTTGCTCATCGCGTAGTAACCCGCATCCCCGGGTTCCGCGCAACCTGCCGACTGGAGCTGCCATGACCACCCGCACCGCCGACCACGGGTTCCACTTCAAGGCCTTGCGCGCTGCATTCGGGCTGGTGCGTCACCCGGCGACGCAGGACAGCGCGCGCGCCAAAGCGGCCTCCCTGGAGGACTGGATGGAGCGTCTGGCGGCATGGGCTGAACGGCAGCCGAACCATCACCGCTTGGGCAGCTGGATGCAGATGCGGTAGCTGGCGCGACGGGCGCGTCGGCGCCCGCACCCGACACACTCCTTGACCTGAATCAATCGACAAGTGTCCGCTGCGCCCTAGGCTCTGCGCTGCGTGAACCTTTGCCCTGTGCATCGGGCTCATTCGAGGCCCGTCGCGCGGCGTGAGAATCGCCCCTGGATCGGCGCCGCCCGCGCTGTGCACACCGACAACGGAGCCGAAGCCCATGGCGTCAGTCTTGACTGCTGCAGATCGCCTCGCCGGATTCCAGCGCCAGGCCGTGGCCGAGGTGCTGCAGCGGCACGACCACGATCCGCATGCCCTGGTGCAGATCCTGCGCGAGGCGCAGGAGCAGCAAGGCTGGTTGCCGCGCACCCTGCTGGCCTTCATCGCCCGCGAGCTGCGCCTGACACTGGCGCATGTGGAGGGTGTCGCGGGCTTCTACCGCTTCTTTCACACCCGGCCCGTCGGCCAGTACCGCGTGCTCTTCAGCAACAACATCACCGACCGCATGCTGGGCGCGCAGCTGCTGATGGACGACCTGTGCCTGCGCCTGGGCGTCAGGCCGGGCGAAGTTCGTGCCGACAACCGCGTCAGCGTGGCGCATTGCTCGTGCACCGGCCTGTGCGACCAGGGCCCGGCCTTGCTGGTCAACCACCGCCACGTGATCACTCGCCTCGATGCCGAGCGCGTGGCGCGGATCGCCGACTTGATCGAAGCGCAAACGCCGGTGGGCGACTGGCCGGCGCAATGGTTCCGCGTGGTCGACAACGTCCAGCGCGCCGATGTGCTGCTGGGCACGCCGCAGCAGCCCGGTGCGGCCATCGCCGCAGCGCTGGCTCGTGGCGCCGAGGCCCTGCTCGATGAGATCAAGCGGTCGAATCTGCGCGGGCGTGGCGGTGCCGGGTTTGCCACCGGCCTCAAGTGGGAGCTGTGTCGCAACGCGCCGGGGAGCGCGCACTACGTGGTCTGCAACGCCGATGAAGGTGAGCCCGGCACCTTCAAGGACCGCGTGCTGCTGACCCGCCACGCCGACATGATGTTCGAAGGCATGACGATTGCGGCACTGGCGGTCGGTGCCCGGCGGGGGCTGGTCTACCTGCGCGGCGAGTACCGCTATCTGCTGGAGCCGCTGCACGCGGTGCTGCAGCGTCGGCGCGAACAGCACTTGCTCGGGTCCGCCATTCAGGGCCAGGCGGGCTTCGATTTCGACATCGACATTCATGTCGGCGCAGGAGCCTATGTCTGCGGCGAAGAGTCTGCGCTGATCGAGTCGCTCGAGGGCAAGCGCGGCACGCCGCGTATCCGGCCACCGTTCCCGGTCGAGCAGGGTTACCTCGACCAGCCAACGACGGTGAACAACGTCGAGACCTATTGCGCCGCCACCCATATCGCGATCCACGGCGCCGCCTGGTGGTCCGGCATCGGCACCCCCAAGTCCACCGGCACCAAGATTCATTCGGTGTCGGGCGACTGCGACCGCCCGGGCATCTACGAGTACCCGTTCGGCACGCGCATCGGCCGCATCCTCGAAGACTGCGGCGCGCGCGACACGCAGGCCGTGCAGATCGGCGGGCCTTCGGGCGTGTGCGTCTCGGCCTTCGAGTTCGGCCGCCGCATCGCGTTCGAAGACGTGCCCACCGCAGGCGCCTTCATGGTCTTCGACCGGTCGCGCGACATGTTCAAGGTGGTGCGCAACTTCGCGCACTTCTTCGCTCACGAGAGCTGCGGCTTCTGCACCCCCTGCCGCGTCGGCACGGCACTGGTGGTCAAGCGCCTGGACAAGCTGGCCGCGGGCCGCGGCTCCCGGCACGACATCGACGTGCTGTTCGAGCTCGACAAGCTGATGCACACCGCAACCCACTGCGGGCTGGGCGGGGCCGCGTGCAACCCGCTGCGCGACACGATCGTCAAGTTCCGGCCGGCGTACGAGCAGCACCTGAAGTCGCTCTACTTCGAACCCGGCTTCGACCTTGACGCCGAGCTCTCGGTGGCAAGGAAGATGACGGGCCGCGATGATGCGGCCGCGCACCTGGAGACAGCGCCATGAGCGCGCAGGGCCGTTCCCAAGCGCTCATCCCGGAGCGCGCAGCGCGGAGGGTAGTCCAGTGACAGCCGCCGCCTTCTCGCTCGACGGCGAAGACGTGCCCTTCCGCCCCGGCGAAACCGTGCTGCAGGCCGCCAAGCGCGCGGGGCGCTACATCCCGCACCTGTGCTGGCACCCTGAGTTTCGCGCCCACGGTTCTTGCCGCATCTGCACCGTCAAGGTCAATGGCCGGGCCGGTGCGGCCTGCACGGTGCAGGCCGCGGCAGGCCAGGAAGTCGAGAGCAACACCGAGGAACTGAACGCCCACCGCAAGACGCTGCTGCAGATGCTGTTCGTCGAGGGCAATCACTTCTGTCCGTCGTGCGAGAAGAGCGGCAATTGCCTGCTGCAGGCCACTGCCTACGAAATGAACATGGAGGGCCCGCACTTCGAGGAGTTCTACCCCGACCGGCCGGTCGACGCGAGCCACCCCGACATCCTGCTCGACTTCAACCGCTGCATCCTGTGCGAGCTTTGCGTGCGCGCAAGCCACGAGGTGGACGGCAAGGACATCTTTGCCATCGCCGGGCACGGCATGGGCACGCACCTGGTGATCAACAGCGAAAGCGGCCGGCTGGTCGACACCGACATGGCGCTGACCGACCGCGCGGCGAGCATCTGCCCGGTCGGCGTGATCCTGCCCAAGCGGCGCGGGTTCGTGATCCCGATCGGAGAGCGCCGCTACGACGTGAACACCGTCGCTGAACCGAAGCACCAGGAGGCGTCATGAGATCGCGCGCGTTGCCAGGCGCGAGTGGGCTCGTGATGCTCTTGCAGCGGCCGCACGACGTGCCTGGGGCGGCGGCATGACGCCGGCCGGCCCGCTGTATCCGGCCCATCAGCCGCGCAAGTTCAAGGTGGCGACCGTCTCGCTCGCCGGCTGCTTTGGTTGCCACATGTCGTTTCTCGACATCGACGAGCGGCTGCTCGACCTGATCCAGCACATCGAATTCGACCGCTCGCCGCTGACCGACATCAAGGAGGTCGGGCATTGCGACATCGGCCTGATCGAAGGCGGACTGTGCAACTCCGAGAACGTCCAGGTGCTGCGCGAGTTTCGCGCTCGCTGCAAGACACTGGTGGCCGTGGGGGCCTGCGCGATCAACGGCGGCCTGCCTGCGCAGCGCAACCACCTCGACCTCGGCGCCTTGCTCAACGATGTCTATCGCAGCCGCCCGGGCATGACCGAAGGCAGCCGCATCCCGAACGATCCCGAACTGCCGCTGCCGCTGAACAAGGTGCACCCGATTCACGAGGTGGTGCATGTGGACTACTTCCTGCCGGGCTGCCCGCCTTCGGCCGATGCGTTCTGGAGCTTCCTGACCGACCTGATGGCGGGTCGCACGCCGCGCCTGGGCCATGGCCTGCTGCACTACGACTGACATACCCACCCAGGATTGCCATGACCTTCGATCTCGAAACCGCCGCTGCACCGCAAGGCCTGCGCCGTGTGGCCATCGACCCGGTGTCCCGCGTCGAAGGCCACGGCAAGGTCACGATCCTGCTCGACGAGCAGAAGCGCGTGCAACAGGTGCGGCTGCACATCGTCGAGTTCCGCGGCTTCGAGAAATTCATCGAAGGCCGGCCCTACTGGGAGGTGCCGGTGATGGTGCAGCGGTTGTGCGGCATCTGCCCGGTATCGCATCACCTGGCTGCGTCGAAGGCGATGGACGTGATGCTGGGCGCCACGCCCATCACGCGCAGCGCCGAGAAGATCCGCCGCCTGATGCACTACGGCCAGGTCATGCAGTCGCATGCGCTGCACTTCTTCCATTTGTCTTCGCCCGACTTGCTGTTCGGCTTCGACTCCGAGGTGAACCTGCGCAACATCGTCGGCGTTGCGCTCGCCCACCCCGATATCGCGAAGAAGGGCGTCCTGCTGCGCAAGTTCGGCCAGGAGGTGATTCGCGTCACCGCCGGCAAGCGGGTGCACGGCACCGGCTCGGTGCCCGGCGGCATGAACAAGCACGTCAGCCGCGCCGACCGCGACATGCTCAAGCACGACGTGCACCAGATGCTCGAGTGGGCGCAGGACGCCGTCAACATCGCCAAGCAGTTGCACGCGCAGAACCCGGCGATGTACGACAGCTTCGGCAGCTTTCGCTCCAACATGCTGTCGCTGGTGCGTGCCGATGGCGCGATGGATCTGTACGACGGCGTGCTGCGCGCACGCGACGCCAGCGGCAAGATCATTCTCGACCGCGCCAGCGACCAGAGCTACCTCGACCTGATCGAGGAGGAAGTGCGGCCCTGGACCTACATGAAGTTTCCGCACCTGCGCAGCCTGGGCCGCGAGGCGGGCTGGTACCGCGTCGGGCCGCTGGCGCGGGTGCAGAACTGCGATTTCATTCCCAGCCCGCTGGCCGAGGCGCAGCGCCAGGAGTTCATCGCCTGGGGCAAGGGCGAGCCGGTGCACGCCACGCTGGCCTACCACTGGGCCCGCATGATCGAGGTGCTGCACACGGTGGAGGTCATCAAGGACCTGCTCGACGACCCTGACATCCTGGCCGGCGAGTTGATGACCGATGGCGTGCGGCGAGGCGAAGGGGTGGGCGTCATCGAGGCGCCGCGCGGCACCTTGATTCACCACTACCGCGTCGGCGCGGACGACCTGGTCACGATGTGCAACCTGATCGTTTCGACAACCCACAACAACCAGGCCATGAACGAAGCGGTGCGCGCGGTGGCGCGCCAGTATCTGGACGGCAACGAGCTGACCGAGGGCCTGCTGAACCGCATCGAAGTGGCGATCCGCGCCTACGACCCCTGCCTGTCGTGTGCGACCCATGCGCTGGGGCAGATGCCGCTCGATGTCACGCTGCTCGGGCCGGGCGGCGAGCTGATCGACCATGTTCTGAAGTCGTCTGGCGGCGAGATGCTGCGCAACCTCGCCGCGCCGGTGGGATTGCGCGCGTGACAGCGCCGCTGCTGGTGTTCGGCTGGGGCAATCCGAGCCGGGGTGACGACGCGCTGGGGCCGCTCTTCGTCGAGCAGTTGCGCGCAAGCCTGGGTGAGGGCTGCGCGGGCCGGGTCGAATTTCTCGACGACTTTCAGCTCCAGGTCGAACACGCGCTCGACCTGCTGGGGCGCAGGCGCGTGTTGTTCGTCGACGCCAGCCTGGATTGCGCCGCGCCGTTCGAGGTGAGTTCGCTCCATGCCGTGCGCGACTCGAGCTTCACGACCCACGCGATGTCGCCCGCATCGGTGCTGCAGGTGTTCCGCGACCTGTACCACGCCGAGCCGCCCCCCTGCACGCAACTGGCGATTCGAGGCACTGCCTTCGGGCTGGGAGAGCCGGCAGGCGACGCCGCCCTCGCGAACCTGGCGCTGGCCCTGGACTGGGGCCGGCGCTGGGTCGCCTCAAGCGACGTCGCCGACGCGGTCGATATGGCGCCGCAGGCAAGCCATGCGTGAGGCCCGCCTGGCTGCGTTGGACCGCGGCCGTTGCGACAAGCGAGGTGATGGACGGGACGCGGCCGATGGCTGCCAGTCGCAGCCCACGACAACGCAATACGGATGGCCGACCCGGCCGAGCAACGTCGAAGGGGCTGACTTCAGTTGGCGTTGCCCGTCTCGATCAGCGACTTCAGGCGTTTGAACTGCTCGCCGATCACGCCGTCGACAGCTGGCGCCAGCTTGTCCAAACCCGCCTCGGCGCCACCGGCCACGCGGTAAGTCATGCGCAGAAAGTGCTTGTCAGCGTCAGCCCCCGTGCCCGCCGCGGTGACGATGGTCAACACGCCCACAACGGCCAGGTCTTGCAGGGGTCCGAAGCCGCCGTTCAGGCGCAGCACCCGGCCCTCTTGCGCCAGCAGCACCTGGGCGTGCTGGACCGAATGACTGGCCCCGGCCGCATCGCGCCAGCGTTCGCACATGCAGCCCCCGGCTTGCGCGTCCAGGCTCAGGTTGGCGGCGTTGCCCGAATAGGTGTGGGACGAGTTCCACCACCGCGGCAGTTGCACAACGGCAGCCCAGGCCTGCGCCGGCGCGGCCTTGATCTCGGCGCGAAAGCTGCTCGTGAAGCCGCTGCTGGATACCGCCGTGGTGTCAGCATGTGCGGACTGGGTGGTGAGCAGGCAACTGATGACGCCCGTCAGCAACCAGCGCGACGCGCTGCGTCCAGGCGATGCACTCTTCATTTCCATGGATCCAGGATACCGCCTATCACTTTGCACGCCGCCACTCGGTAGCCGCTGTCGATCAGCCACGGCTTGAGGGGTCGCTGTCGGGACCGATCGATCACATCAGCCATGTGGGTGAACGCGGTGGCGTTCGAGCGGCCAGCCGGAGTGGCGTGCGAATCCGCTCGATCGACGCCGCCCACGTGCGGGCGGCTCGCAACCACCGGCCTATGGCTTGGGCATGGCGACTGGATAGCCCGCCTTCACCCAATCATCGAACCTCATATCGACCGACGTGGCGTTGGTGAAACCGAGATCCTGGAGCGTCTTGGTGGCCAGGGCACAGCGCCCGCCGCTGGCGCAATACAGCATCATCTTCGTGTTCATGTTCGTCTTGTCGGGGAAGCCGACCAGCTTCCAGATCCTGAACTCGATCAGGCCGCGCGGCACGTTGATGGCACCGGGAACGAATCCGTCCGCGAACTCGTTTTCGTTGCGCACGTCGATCAGCAGGCCGACATCCTTCTTGTCGAAGGCTGCCTTGAACTCGGGCATCTTGACCGTCCTGATCTGCGACTTCGTCGTGGCGACCAACTGGTTGATCGACGCCGGATAACTCGGGGCCGGCGCGGCGGCCTGCGCGACTGGCGCGGGGGCGGCCACCGGCGCCATCGGCGTCGTTGTGCAGGCGGTCAAGGTCGCGACGCCGGCGAACACCAGTGCTGTGAGCAGCTGCGATTTGCGATAGATCATGTGTCGATCTCCTTGGAGAGGTCAGAAAACTCACCGTGCTCCCTGCCTGCACGTTGTCGCCTGTCGAGACGACATGGCTGGCTGGGTGCGAAATTGCTTCGTTGAATGGAACGATATCGCCGCGGCAGACAGACGCCGTTGATGCCTGTCAACCAGAGCCTTGCCTGCTGTCTGGTGGCGCCAACCGCCGTTGCAACGACCCCACCTCGCCCGGGCGAGCCGGTATGCTCGCAGCGCCCATCGAGCCGAGGCCGTGCGCCAGGAGCTGCCACCATGTCGCTGAACCCGAACACCCTGCAGCCGCTGAACGCCGCGGTGCTTTCCGACACGCTCGACAGCCTCGGGCTGATGCAGCAGGCGATGAAACCCTTCATGCGTCCGCTGGACGACACGCTGCAGCTCATCGGCCGCGCACGCACCGGCCTGTACATGCCGGTGTACGCAGCGCCGGCCAAGGGCGAGAACCCCTACGAGGTGGAGATCGCGCTGGTCGACGACCTGGCACCCGGCGACGTGGTCGTGCTGGCGTGCGACGGCCCCACCGAGCGCATTGCACCCTGGGGCGAGCTGCTCTCCACCGCCAGCGTGGCGCGTGGCGCGGCCGGATGCGTGACCGACGGCCTTGTGCGCGACGTGAACCAGATCCGCGAGATGCGCTTTGCCGTGTTCTGTGGCGGCATCGGGCCCCTCGACACCAAAGGCCGCGCGCGCATGGTCGAGCGTGACGTGCCGGTGATGTGCGCCGGTGTCACGGTGCATCCGGGCGACCTCGTGTTCGGTGATGTCGACGGCGTGGTCGTCATCCCGCAAGCGGTGGAGCAGGAAGTCGTGCGCCGTGCGCTCGAAAAGGTTTCGGGGGAGAACCAGTCGCGCGAGGCGCTGCAGCGAGGGGAAAAGCTGGCCGACGTGTTCCGGCGGCTGGGGATCCTGTAGCGGCCACCACGCATCGACGTCAGACCGCGGTCCGTCATCGGCTCAACGCGAACCGCTCCCTGCGCTGCAGCGCTCCACCAGGTACAGGATCGACTGGTACGGAAAACTCGCCTGCTCCGACAGGCCAATCTCGCAGGTGCGGCTGGTCGAATAGCCGCTCGCGCAGCCTGCGGGCAGCGAAGCCTTCAGGTGGCGCAGCGCGTGTTCGTTCAACTCGGGGCGGATGAAGCCGCGGTCGCCGGCGAAGCCGCAGCACTGGACCTCGTCGGTCGTGACCACCTGCGCGCTGCAGCGCCCGGCAATGGCCATCAGCTTGTCGACCGTGCCCATCTTGCGCACGCTGCATACCGGGTGCACGGCCACAGCCTGCGGCTGCGGTGTGAGGGTGACCCGCGGCAGCACCACGTCGTGGACGAACTCGATGCTGTCCTGGATGGCCAGCCGGCCCGCAACGTACTTCTTCATCCGGTAGGCGCAGGGGCTGGTGTCGAAGACGATCGGCCAGCGTCCGCCTTCGCTCGCGTCATGCAGTGCGGCTTCGAGTTCGGCCGCCTTCAGGTTCGCCGCGTCCAGCAGGCCTTTGCTCTCGAACGGCTGGCCGCAGCATTGGCCCGCCAGCGCGCTCGGGTAGAGCACGTCGAAGCCGGCGCGCTCGAACAGCCGCTCGGCCACCTTCGGCAGCATCTCGACGCCGTCGTGGCCGCGTTGCGCGCCCATGTTGCGCGCGGCGCAACTGGGGAAGTAGACGATGCGCTCGGCGTGCTTGGGCGCGGCAGGGCCGGGCATGAAGTTCACCGGCCGTGCCAGGGCCGGCGACCACTTCGGCAGGCGGCCGCCCGAGGCCTTGCGCAAGCCGTCGAGCGCGCCCTTCATCGCACCGGTGCCGACCACGCCGTGCACCAGATCGGCGGTACCCAGGCCGAGGCGCACGCCGGCCGTCAGCGGCGCATAGTTCCTGACGGCGATGTCGGCCACCTTCCTGGCCAGCGGGCCGGCCCGGCGCCCGCGCAGGGCCTTGATCAGCAGGCCGGTTTCGATGCCGACCGGGCAGGCCGTGGCGCACAGGCCGCAGGCGGCGCAGGTCTCGATGCCGTGGTAGTCGTAGAGCTGCTTGAGTTCGCCCGAGCGCTGTGGTTCGGTGCCGCCGGCGTCGAGCCGGGCGATCTCGCGCCAGCCGACGATGCGCTGGCGCGGCGACAGCGTCAGGCCGCGCGACGGGCATTTGGGTTCGCAGAAGCCGCATTCGATGCACTTGTCCACCAACGCATCGGCGGCGGGCAGCGGCTTCAGATTCTTCAGGTGCGACTGCGGGTCGCTGTTCAGGATCACGCCCGGGTTGAGTAGGCCTTGCGGGTCGAACAGCGCCTTGATGCGCTGCATCAGCGCAAACGCCGGCGCGCCCCATTCCATCTCGACGAAGGGCGCCATGTTGCGGCCGGTGCCGTGCTCGGCCTTGAGCGAACCGTCGTACTTCTTCACCACCATCGTGCATACCGCGTCCATCAAGCGGCTGTAGCGCTCGACCTCGGCGGCGCTGCCGAAGTCCTGCGTGAATACGAAGTGCAGGTTGCCTTCGAGCGCGTGGCCGTAGATGATGGCCTCGGGGTAACCGTGCGCTTGCAGCATCTGCTGCAGTTCGAGCGTGGCCTCGGCCAGCCGCTCGACCGGGAACGCCACGTCTTCGATGATCACCGTGGTGCCGGTCGGGCGCATCGCGCCGATGGCCGGGAACATGCCCTTGCGCACGTTCCACAGCGCGGCCGACTCGGCGGCGTCGGTCGTGAAGCGCAGCGGCGTGGCCAGCGCGACAGATTCGAGCTGCTGCGCGATCGCGTCGATCTTCACCGACAGCGCCGCGGTGGTCTCGGCGCGGGTCTCGACGAGCAACGCCGCGCCGTCGGGCGGCAGCTCGCGCAGCGACGCCGGCATGCCGGGCTTGTCCTGCACCGAGCGAAGCGACGCGCGGTCGAGCAATTCGACCGCCACCACAGGCGTCTGCTTGAGCAGGCTGACGGCGCTGCACGCGGTCTCCAGGCGGTCGAACAGGATCAGCGCACTGGCCTTGTGGGCGTGCTCCTCGACCGTGAAGTAGGTGATCTCGCTGATGAACCCCAGCGTGCCTTCCGAGCCGATCATCAGGTGCGCCAGGATGTCGACCGGGTCGGTGAATTCGACCAAGGCATTGAGGCTGTAGCCGGTGGTGTTCTTCAGCCGGAACTTGTGGCGGATGCGAGCGGCCAGAGTTTCGTCGTCGCGCGTGCTGCGGCCGAGCTCGGCCAGGCCGCTGGCCAGGTCCGGGCGCTGCGCCACGAAGGCCGCGCGGCTGGCCGGATCGCGCGTGTCGAGCACGCTGCCGTCGGCGAGCACGACACGCAGGCCAGCCAGCGTGCGGTAGCTGTTCTGCGCCGTGCCGCAGCACATGCCGCTGGCGTTGTTGGCGGCGATGCCGCCGATCATCGCGGTGTCGATCGACGCCGGGTCGGGGCCGATCTTGCGGCCCAGCGCTGCCAGCCTGCGGTTGGCCACGCCGCCGATCACGCCGGGTTGCAGCGTGACGGTCAACGCGTCGTCGGCGATCGACACCTTGCGCCAGCCGTCGCCCAGCAGCACCAGCACCGAGTCGCTCAGGGCCTGGCCCGACAGGCTGGTGCCCGCGGCGCGGAAGGTCACCGGCGTGTGCAGCTGCGCGCAGTGTTCGAGCACGCGCCGCACTTCCGCTTCGCTCTCGACCACGACCACCAGCTTGGGCACCAGGCGGTAGAAGCTGGCGTCGGTGCCCCAGGCGAGCAGGCGCAACGGGTCGGTGATCAGGCGTGCGGCCGGGATGCAGGCGCCGAGCCGGCGACGCAACTCGTCATGGCGGGCGGGCGGCATGGCGCGCGACCTCGGCCTCTCAGGCCGCTACCAGCAGGATGTGCAGGCGGCGCGGCCCGTGCGCGCCGAGCTGGATCGTCATCTCGATGTCGGCGGTGCGCGACGGCCCGGAAATGATGTTGACGGTGCGCGGCATTGGCCGGCCCGACGCCCGCCACTGCGTCCAGACGTCTTCGAAGTCCCGCACGACCTGCGCCGCGTGCACGATGACGATGTGGTTGTCGGGCACGAAGTTCAGCGTGCTCGGCGTGTCGGGGCCAGACAGCGTGACGATGCCACCGGACTCGGCCACTGCGGCAAAGCAGGGCGTCACACTCGTCTCGTCTTCGCGCCGGGCCGCGCGGTGCTCGACCTCGAAGCCCGCCGGCCAGTCGATTGCCGCCAGGGCTTTCGAGACGCACAGTCGCTGGCTTGCCTTGACCGTTGCGACGAAGCGCGCGACCTCGGCGCCCACGTCGGCGAGCGATGCGATGCGCACCAGCGTGGCCGATTTCTCGAGCATCTTGGCGACGAAGCGCTCGACGACGTCGCCGTCGAACGCGGGCCGAGGGCCGGTGCCTGGCAGCGGCACGATGGCCTCGTGGCTGGGCCCGATGCGGTCCAGCGATTGGCGGATGTCGGCCAGCACCCGGGCCCGTCCAGCCGCGAGGGTCAAACTCATGGCCGTGCTCCCTTGCGCGCACTCCAGGCCTGCTGGAACGTCTGCCCTTGCGGCGCAGGAAGGTCGCGCGTGTCGGTCCAGCCGGTGGCCAGCGGCAGCCAAGACAAGACACCTCGGCGGCGCCCGAGGCGGCTCAGCAGCGGAATGCCGATGCGCATTGCCAGGTGATACAGCCCGGCGCGCTGGGCCAGCGCGGCCCAGGCCTGCAGCGCCAAGCGGATCGGCAGAGGTGTCAGCCCACTCTCGAACTGCTGGCGGCGCAACTCGCGTAGCAGCCCGGGCAGGGGGATCTTCACCGGGCACACCGTCTGGCAGCGGCCGTTCAGCGTGCAGGCGTTGGGCAGGTCGTAGGCCTTGTCGATGCCATTGATCAGCGGCGTGAGTACCGAGCCCATCGGGCCCGGATAGACCCAGCCGTAGGCATGGCCGCCGATCGAGGTGTAGACGGGGCAGTGGTTCAGGCAGGCACCGCAGCGGATGCAGCGCAGCATCTCGCGGAACGGCCCACCGAGCATCTTCGAGCGGCCGTTGTCGACCAGCACCACGTGGTACTCCTGCGGGCCGTCGAGGTCGTCGGTGCGGCGTGGTCCGGTGCTCAGCGTGGTGTAGGTCTCGGTCTCCTGGCCGGTGGCGCTGCGCGCGAGCAGGCGCAGGAAGGTGACGGCATCGTCGAGTGTCGGCACCACACGCTCGATGCCGCTGGTGACGATGTGCACCCGCGCCAGCGTCTGCGTCAGGTCGCCGTTGCCTTCGTTGGTGACGATGAGGCTGGAGCCCGTCTCGGCGATCAGGAAGTTGCCGCCGGTGATGCCGACATCGGCCCGGAAGTAATGCCCACGCAGCACCTGCCGCGCCTCGTTGACCATCTCGCTGACTTCGGTCAGGTGCTTCGTGTAGCCGAGCGGGCGGTGGTGCTCGTCGAACAGGTCGCCGACCTGCTCGCGCGTCTTGTGCACCGCCGGCACGATGATGTGGCTCGGCGGTTCCTTGGCGAGCTGGATGATGTACTCGCCGAGGTCGGTTTCGATGACCTCGTAGCCGGCGGCTTCGAGCGCATCGTTGATGCCGATCTCCTCGCTGACCATCGACTTGCCCTTGGTGATGGTCTTGGCCTTGGCGTCTCGGCAGATCGCCAGGATGATGTCGCGTGCCTCTTCGGCGGTCGATGCCCAGTGCACGTGGCCACCCTGGCGCACGACCTGCGCCTCGTAGCGCTCGAGGTAGCCATCGAGGTTGGCCAGCACATGGTCCTTGATGCTGCGCGCGCGTTCGCGCAGGGCTTCGAACTCGGGTTGCGCTGCGACCAGCGCCGCGCGCTTCCTGACGAAGCCGCCGCTGGCATGGTCGAGCGCAGCCTGCAGCCGCTTGTCGTGGATGGCTACGCTGACGCGTTGCGGGAAGGTTGTGCTGGGGGCTTGCATCAGGCCTTCCCCGCTTCACCGATCGACGGCTGCAAGCCCATGCCGGCGAGCAGCTCGGCGGTGTGGATCACGCGCACCGGCAGGTCGCGCCGCTTGATGCGCCCGGCGATGTTGAGCAGGCACCCGAGGTCGCCACCGAGCACGGTGTCTGCGCCGCTGGCCACGATGTGGGCGATCTTGTCGTCGACCATCTTGGTCGAGATCTCGGGGTACTTGACGCAGAAGGTGCCGCCGAAGCCGCAGCATTCCTCGGTGCCGTCCATCTCCACCAATTCGAGCCCCTTCACGCTGGCCAGCAGCTTGCGCGGCTGCGTCTTCACACCCATCTCGCGCAGGCCGGCGCAGCTGTCGTGGTAGGTGACCTTGCCCTCGAAGCGGGCCTCGACATGCTCGACCTTCAGCACGTCGACCAGGAAGCTGAGCAGCTCGTGGCTGCGCCGCGACAACTCTTCGGCGCGTGCGCGCCAGGCGGGCTCATCGGCAAACATGGCCGGGTAGTCCTGCCGCAGCGTGCCCATGCACGAGCCCGAAGGTCCGACCACCGCGTCGAAACCCTCGAAGGCCGCGATGACCTTTCTGGCGATCGCGCGCGCATCACTGCTGTCGCCGCTGTTGAGTGCCGGCTGGCCGCAACAGGTCTGGCCGGCCGGTACTTCGACCGTGCAGCCCGCGTCCTCGAGCAACTTGACGGCGGCGAACGCGACGCTCGGGCGCATCAGGTCCGCAAGGCAGGTCACGAACAGTCCGACGCGCATGGCAACTCCCGGCAAGGCAATGCAGACAACCCGGCCACTTTAAGCGTGCACGCGATGACCACCTTGACGCATGTCATGCCGGCAGCAGGGTTGAACGGCCATAGTCTTGCCCAGGTTGTTGCACAGCAGCATGTGTGTGGTGATCGCCGAAGTGCCCATATCGTCCGCCCGCCGCTGATCGTCGCCATCCCGCGTTTGCCATCGGAGCCACCCCGTCGAACATGGACCAGTCTGTTTACCGCCCTCTCCACGCAACGACCTGCAAGACGGTCTGCTCGACCTGCAACCTGCGCGAGATCTGCCTGCCGGTCGGCCTGACGCAAAGCGAGCTCGAGCACATCGACACGCGGCTGGTGGCCGGCCGGCGCAAGGTGGCTCGCGGCGAAACGCTGTACCGCACCGGCGACCGCTTCGACGCGGTCTACGCGATCTGGACCGGGTTCTTCAAGACCCGCATCTGGGCCAACGATGGCCGCGACCAGGTCACCGGGTTTCAGATGGGCGGGGAGTTGCTCGGTCTGGACGGCATCGGCGCTGGCCGGCACGAAGTCGATGCCGTCGCGCTCGAAGACTCCCAGGTGTGCGTGATCCCGTACCACCAGCTGCAGGCGCTGTCCATCGAGGTGGCCTCGCTGCAGCAGCAGTTCCACAAGATCATGAGCCACGAGATCGTGCGCGACCACGGTGTCATGCTGCTGCTGGGCAGCATGTATGCCGAGGAGCGCGTTGCGGCCTTCCTGCTCAACCTGACGCACCGGCTGCGCTCGCGCGGCTTTTCGGCGTCGTCGGTGATGCTGCGCATGACCCGCGAAGAAATCGGCAGCTATCTCGGCCTCAAGCTCGAAACGATCAGCCGCACCTTGTCCAAGTTCCAGGCCAGCGGCCTGCTGTTCGTGCGCAACCGGCAGGTTCAGATCACCGACCCGGTCGGCTTGCAGCAATTGCTCGACGGCGAGGCTGCCTGACGCCTTCGCCTCGTCGCGCCGTTGCGTCGTTGCCGGCCCGCATCTCAAGGCGAATGGCGATGCCCAGAACACTGATCGAGCCCTTCCGCATCAAGAGCATCGAGCCGATCCGCATGACCAGCCGCGTCGAGCGCGAACGCCTGCTGGATGCGGCCAGGCTGAATGTCTTCAAGCTGCGCGCCGAGGATGTCCTGATCGACTGGCTGACCGACTCGGGCACCGGCGCGATGTCGTCGCGGCAATGGGGCGCGATCATGGAAGGCGACGAGAGCTATGCCGGTGCGCGCAGCTTCTTCCGCCTGGAAGCGGTGGTCCGCGACATCACGGGCATGAAGCACTTCGTGCCGACCCACCAGGGCCGTGCGGCGGAGAAGGTGTTGTTCACCGCGGTGTGCAAGGCCGGGCAGCTGGTGTCGAACAACTGCCACTTCGACACCACACGTGCCAACCTGGAGTACCTGGGCGTCGAGGCGGTCGATCTGGTCATCGCCGAAGGCCTGCAACCGGCGCTGATCCATCCGTTCAAGGGCAACATCGACCTCGCGCGGGTCGAAGCGCTGCTGCGCACGCAGGGCGAGCGCATCCCCTTCGGCATGATCACGGTTACCAACAACACCGGCGGCGGGCAGCCGGTGAGCATGGCCAACATCCGGGCCTGCGCGGCCCTGCTCAAGCGACACGGCAAGCCCTTGATCATGGACGTGTGCCGGTTCTCGGAAAACGCCATGTTCATCAAGATGCGCGAGCCGGGCTACGCGAACACGCCGATCAGGGCGATCGTGCAAGAGATGTTCTCGTATGCCGACGGGGCCACGATGAGCGCCAAGAAGGACGGCATGGTCAACATCGGCGGCTTCATCGTGCTGCGCAGCGACGAATGGATGGACGCCGTGCGCAACCTGGAGATCCTGACCGAAGGCTTCCCGACCTACGGCGGGCTGGCCGGGCGCGACTTGGAGGCGATGGCCGTGGGCTTGCAGGAAGGCATGGACGAAGACTACCTGCGCTACCGGCTGCGCACCGCCGAGTACCTGGGTGAGCGGCTCGACGCGGCGGGTATCGGCTTCGTGCGTCCCACCGGCGGCCATGCCGTCTACATCGATGCCCGCACGGTGCTGCCCGACATGCCCGTGGCGCACTACCCCGGTTGGGCGCTGTGCAATGCGCTCTACCTCGAAGGCGGCATCCGCGGCGTCGAGATCGGCTCGGTGATGTTCGGCAAGCGGCTGGACGACGGCCAGGAGACCTTTCACAGCATGGAGCTGGTGCGCCTGGCCTTCCCGCGGCGCATGTACACGCAATCGCACTTCGACTACGCGGCCGAGGTGATCGCCGACACGAAGGCCCACGCGGCCAGCATCCGCGGCGTGCGCATCGTCAAGCAACCCAAGTACCTGCGCCACTTCACCTGCGAGTGCGCCTGGGTCTGACAGGCGCGCTGGTTCAGCAGCCCTTCGGGTACCATTTGCCTATGTCTGTCGCTACTGGCACCGTAAGAGATGGGAAAGTCATCCTGGAAGGGCTCGCCCTTCCTGAGGGGACCGTCGTAACCGTGCTTGCCGATGACGATCGCCCTGCGGTCAAGCTTCCTCCTGAGCTCGAAGCCGAACTCCAAGCCGCCATCGAAGAAGCGGATGCCGAAGAAGGCGGTGCTGGCCCCGAGTTCCTCGAGAGCCTCAAGCGCTACGGCTAGCCGTGGCCCAACGCTACGTCATCAAGGCTCGCGCTCGCCGCGAGATTGAACGAGCTGCCGCGTGGTGGGCTGAGAACAGGCCTGATGCGCCTGGCGCGGTTCGTGTGGATCTTGAGAGCGTCCTGTTCATCCTTGTCCACCACCCTGGCCTCGGCCAGAAGCTTGTGACGGGGGCGGCCAACCCAAGTTCACCGGTACTTGATGAGTAAGACGCAGCACTGGCTTTACTTCAGAGTCAGAGGCAACGTGTTGGACGTGCTGTCCGTCTGGGCTACAAGCCGAGAGGCGAGTTCGAAGCTTTGAGCCATGTCCGCAGCGCCGCCTAATCGGGTAGCCAGGGGCTTCTGACCCCCTGGCGGACGTCGGGCGTCAGAAAACCGATAACCAGTGCAGAGACTGTATGGAGGTGCCCGATCATGCCGACGGTGACTCCTGAAGTAGGCACGGAAGTGTTGCAGGCCTTTGCCGGTGCGTGGAATCGCCACGATGTCGATGCCCTCATGTCGTTCATGACCGAGGACTGTGTCTTCGAGTCCTCTGCCGGCGATGACGTCTGCGGAACCCGATACCTGGGCAGCGAGGCTGTGCGAGCTGCCTTCGCGGAGGTCTGGGCAATCTTTCCCGATGCCCACTGGGGCAACGCGCGCCATTTTGTCCACGGAGAACGGGGCGTATCGGAGTGGACGTTCACGGG
>Ga0209254_10001314_pt1 | contig 22035 bp, 19 predicted proteins | sample FrelakmetDIP11DI_FD_187148 | JGI IMG/M metagenome (GOLD analysis project Ga0209254, IMG submission 187148) | Freshwater lake sediment microbial communities from the University of Notre Dame, USA, for methane emissions studies - DIP11 DI (SPAdes)... | ecosystem: Environmental > Aquatic >...
TGCAACAGAGTCAATCACGACAATATCGAGAGCTCCTGACCGGATAAGATTGTCAGTTATTTCAAGAGCCTGTTCTCCATTGTCAGGCTGGGAGATCAGGAGGTTTTCAACATCAACGCCAAGTTTTTCGGCATAATTCCGGTCGAAGGTGTGTTCAGCATCGATTATTGCAGCTATACCCCCGTTTTTCTGGGCTTCTGCAATGGCATGAATTGCCAGAGTGGTTTTTCCTGATGCTTCAGGTCCGTATATCTCAATGACGCGTCCTCTCGGGAATCCTCCTATTCCAAGGGCGGCATCGAGTCCGATTGAACCTGTTGATATAATCTGTATATTTTCGATGGCAGCATGATCGCCAAGCTTCATTATTGTTCCTTTTCCAAAATCCTTTTCAATTTTGCCAAGAGTTACCTCAAGCGCTTTTAGCTTTTCCTTATTGATCTCTTTTCTGTCGTTGCTCATATTATTGGTTTTATTATTGATACAATTTAAATATCTGTTCTGTATGATTCTGAGTGTCAACTTTCGATATGATTTTTTCAATTATCCCATTTTCGTCGATCACAAATGTTGTCCTTACAATCCCGAAATAACTTTTACCATACATTTTCTTTTCCCCGTACACTCCATAATCGTTCACTATTTTCTTTGAAGTATCAGCAATCAGAGGAAAAGGAAGTGAATACTTTGATGCAAATCCCTTATGTGATTTTTCGCTGTCAATGCTGACTCCGATTACCTGAAATCCTTCTTTCAGCAGCAGCTCATTATTGTCGCGCAGATTACATGCTTCTGCTGTGCATCCCGGAGTATTGTCCTTGGGATAAAAATACAACACCACTTTTTTCCCGGCATAGTCGTCCAACCTTATTATCTTTCCATCCTGGTCAGTACCTTCGAATAATGGAGCTTTCATTCCCTCTTTTAGCTGTATCATTTTATTATAAATTTTGTAATTAGGGGTAAATTTACGAAGTTTGAACCGGTTTCTGATAAAATCAGGATAATTATTATCAACACCAACAGCTCTTTGAGCACAAAATTTTCATTTAATAACAAACTGATATTTAGATAATTATTGAAATAATTGCCGGAATGGAAATTAAAACAAGACATTTTATTATCTGGTTATTTATAATAATTACTGCAAATCTGTCATGCATCGGTTTATACTCCCAGGACGCAATACAAAAACCATCGCGGCAAGCCGCCATGGATGCTTTCGCTAAGGCAGATTATGAAACCGCTCTCAGGGAATTCAGTATACTGCTGCAGAATTATTCCAAAGATCCCATATATAAGTACTATTCAGGTGTATGCCTGGTAAAGATGAGCAGGAATCCAAATGATGCGTCTGGTTTTCTTGAGGATGCAATTAATGGTTCCCTTGACATTAAAAGTATACCTGATGATGCCTGGTTCTATCTTGGCAGGTCACAACAGATGATGGGCAGATTCCCTGATGCAATTGAATCGTATAATTATTTTGAGAATAAAGCCGGAAGGAAGGTAGCCCGGAGTTATGGTATTGATACTTATATTCAGGAGTGTAACCAGGGTAAAGGGCGGCTAAAAGATTCAGGATCCGGGAAGGAGCCTGTTGCAATAAAAGCAGCTGCTGTTATGGTTCCGGCCAGTCAGAAAAATACGGAACCGAAGCCCGCTTCACAGCCAGTTGCTAAAGCAGTTCCGCAAAAGAGTGATGTCCCGCAGGAATACGACAAGATATTATCTGAAGCAATGAAATACCAGATTAAAGCGGATTCTATGAATAGCCTGGTTGCAGTATATAAGAAAGAATATGACAGACTACCTCCTTCACAGAAGGATGCTGCAAAACTAAGAATATCTGAAATGGAATTACTCGCAGCGGAATACCAGAAGATTGCAGATGATAAATTTGGAAATACAAATGCTCAGCAAGCAACCGGCAAGGAAGTTGTTATCCCTGCATCCGAGCCTGCTCAGACGATCACCGAAAAGGAGATGTATTCATTATTTGGTGTTGAGAAAAATCCTGCTTTAGCAGGCCAGAATGGAATATCGATTGATCCGGAATTACCTGCAGGGTTAATTTACCGGATCCAGATTGGAGTGTTTTCAAAACCGTTTGATCCCTCTTTCTTTAAAGGAATTTATCCTGTTACAGGCTTCAGGGTATCAGGGACAGAAGCAACCAGATATTTTGTCGGGATGTTCAGGAAGATGGATGATGCAAGCCGGGCATTGCTGACCGTAAAGCAGATGGGATTCAAGGATTCTTTCACTACCGCTATAATGAATGGAAAAGCAATATCGATTGACAGAGCTGCACTTCTTGAGGAAGAATGGGGTAAGAAACCATTGATAATTATTGCCATAGCCGGGAAAACCGGAGAAACAGCTCCCCTTACCCTGAATTTCAGGGTCGAAATTTCCAGATCCGGCAAACCTGTCAGCGATGAAGTTGCTGCATCATACAAAAAGCTGGCAGGTAACAGAGGATTTGAAATATTATCTACAGACGATGGCTTCTATGTGTATCTGATTGGAAAATTTATTACTTTTGAGAGTGCTTCTGAATATTCTGACCTTTTAAAACGCAACGGGTACAGGGAATCGAAGGTTGTGGCATATCTGGGAAAGAAAGAGATACCGGTTGAAACAGCGATGCAACTTTTTGAGAAATAGAAATGAGAGAAAAGACACTACGCAAAAGCAACAAAAAGAGCAGTGAAGGGGAAAAATATTCACTTGTCCTCTATAATGACGAAATCAATACTTTTGATCATGTTATTAAATCGCTTGTGGAAATTTGCGGACATGATTCTGTTCAGGCCGAACAGTGCGCTCTGATTGTCCATCTGAAAGGAAGCTGTGAAATAAAGTCAGGAATAATGGAGGTGCTGCAGGTTATGAGCAGATCGCTGAATTCAAAAGGGCTTAATTCTAAAGTACAAAGTCTGTAACATTTACTCCCAGCCCCCTGAATGGGGTTTAAAATATTCCAAGGTCCCTTTGGGAATCAGGGATTATTTCCTTTATGGAAAAACACGAAGAGCGCCCTGTCGAAAACAACCAGCAGAAATAATGCAGTTACTGCGTATGATACCCATCCGGGCAGGCTTAAATTATGTAGATAGTCGTTACTTATTTGGGGCAGAGTTATCTCTAAATTCCGGATATATTGCCATGCTGTTGAGCTGCCTGAACCTTTATTGCTGGCGGGTATAAGGAGGGCAATTATGATAAATCCGGTCGTGATGGCAGCTGAAATCAGCGGTAACCGGTTTTTAAAGAAAAATCCTTTTTTCAACACTGATGACTGAGCTTCGATCTGAATCCTGGCCAGAGTTCTTGAAGTAAAACCTTCAGGAGCCTTCTCAATCCTTTCAGGATTTATAAATTTCCTCAGGAGATCTTCTTCGTATTGTTCTTTTTTATTCATGGTAAAAAACATTTTTCTGTTCAACTTTAGCTATGATATCAGCCATTTTCTTCCTTGCCCTGAATAACCTTACTTTAATGCCCGACTTACTGATACCTGTTATTTTTGATATCTCTTCAGTATCCAGGTCATCATAATAATAAAGTGTAATGAGGCCTCTGTCGTCTTCAGATATCTTCTGAAGGGCAAAGTTAATCAAAGAATTCCTGTAATCTTCAACCGCCTCTTCCTCGTTTCTGTTTATACCAAGGAAATCAACGGCATCGGCCGGAAATTCCTCAATTGCCAGCACCCCTTTCTTCCTGCTTCTTACAAGTGAGATTGAAGTATTATATACTATCCGGAACAGCCAGGTTGAAAAACTGCTTTTATTTCTGAAATTCCTGAGTGACCTGTAGGCCTTAATAAATGCATCCTGAGCTATTTCCTCAGCTTCTTCACGGTTTCCGCAGATTCTGAATGCCAGGTTATAGGCTTTATCTTTATGCCTGTCGACAAGATATGAAAAAGCATTGATCTTTCCTTCCAGGACCTGTTCTATATAATATGTATCGTTCCTGTTATCCATTCAGCTTCTTTGACGCTCAAAATTATGCATTGGTTACTCATTCTGAAAAAAAACTTCCTGATTTTTGTAACCCCGGGTTATTTTCCTGTGTCTAAAGAGTAAAATTGAAACTTAACCAAAACAGGAAATCATGGAAACAGTAATTGCATTTATTGCTTTATTTGCGACAGTCTTCGGGATTATGTATGTTCATTATACCACCCGGAACAAAGAACGTCTGGCACTTATAGAAAAAGGGGCCGATGCAAGCCTTTTCAATACAGGTAAGGAAGGACATAAAAGTATTGGCTGGGGTAAATTCACCCTTAAACTCGGGATGCTCCTTACAGGGGTAGGCCTTGGGATCATTGCCGGGGCAATTCTGGAATCGGCAGCTGTTTTCCCTTCTGAAGAAGCGGGCTACTTCTCAATGATTTTCATATTTGGAGGACTCGCTCTGGTTATTTTTTACCTGATAGACAGGAAAACATCTAAATAGATTGTAAGGGCGTTGCATGCAATTTTTATCTGATTTAAATGAAAACTAATAGATAGATGGTAGGGGCGTTGCATGCAACGCCCCTACTATTATTCTATATAGAATTCAATCATCTTCTTTATTGCTTCGCGGCATACAGAACAATAACCTTTGGACCCGTTGCTTTTCATACGGCAATCCATTTCAGGACGGAATATTCCCTTTGCCGAATACCCTCCTCCTTCGAAAAGTCCGGTCACGTTGCTGTACTTTTCCTCTGCAGGAGTAGGAACAGGAGTCTCACTGGCTATTTTATTCTTCCATTTGGAGCTGAAATTCACCATGGTTGTTATATTTGGCTCCCATGGTTCGACATTCAAAGGATAAAACTCATCATAAGCAACTTCAGAGGAATAATATTCATCAGCCAGACCGGCGAAACCATGTCCGAATTCATGTATAAATACCTTTTGTGACAGAGGATGACCTGCTGTGGTTCCGCTGTAGTAATTATATACTCCTCCTCCTCCGTATTTATTACTGTTGATAAGGACAATGATGTTATCATGCGGTGCAAGTGCAGCATAGTCGTTTACTGACTTTATATCCTGGGTGGTGAGATACCTGTCAGTACCGAATGTGTAAAAACTGGAATTCAAAGCAGTATTAAGGTATATTCTTTCTCCCGGAATATCTGTTCCGGAATCTGATGATACAGCTTCAATGGCCCAGATATTTATTCTATCCCTGAATTCCCTGAATGGATCTTCTGTAAAAAGCATATCTGCCATTTTTCTTACATCCTCCCTGAACTTACCCATTTCATCTATTTTATAGCCCTCGGCTATAAAAGCAAGGTCAACGGATTTTTTCGGATCACCAGATCCGTAAATCTTCGTAACGCTCGCATTAACAGGTTTTTCTCTTTTAATATAAAAGTCATCCGGGTCAATCACCGATTCATAAAGCTTTGTAAAACTGCCGTTTCGTTCTCTCAGGTTAATTACAAAGCGGATCTTGTTTTTGGGGTAAGGCATTGTTGCAACTTCATAAAAACTGCGGTCAATTGTATTGGCCTCTGTGGTTGTCTGCCATTCCTGAAACAGAGTGCAGAAACCCCTTGAATAGATCAGCCTGTTTTCAGCAATATCGTAAACTTCATATTTAAAATTTCCATAATCAAAAGGATCAATAAGTTTATCAGGCGATCCCGCGAACCATTCTTCTTCTTTCATTCCCATGGGATATACTGTTGTTTTTTTACTGTTCCCTGCCAGCATAAAATCAAACCTAAGAGCATTATCAGTGAAATATTTTTCAAAATTACTTTGCCCTGCTGATGACAATGCACAGAATGTCAACATAAAAGCCACAAAAGTCCTCATTATTCAGTTGTTTTGATATCCTGCCATAAAGCTAACAATATTCATCAAAAGGATGAAGAATTTGTATACTTTTGCTCCGGGTAAAAAATAACCAATGGATAACAATACCTGGAACAAATTGAAGTTTTAAGTGTTCAAGACAAATATTAAATACCATGGCTGACCTTAGCACAAGAATAAGCGATTTTCTCTGGAAAAATTTGAGTGAGAAGCGCCTTAACGGGAAAAAGGATCCTTTCTGGCAATCGCTTCTGGATACAGGCACTGAACTCTGGCTCGATACCGGGGATATCGATGAAGCTGAAGCAAACTGGTCGTCAGAAATAAGTGCCCTTACAACCAACAACACTCTGCTTAACAATGAGATACAAAAAGGAATCTATGATATTTTTATTGCAGAGGCCAAACATATTGTTTACGATCTTCCACTGGAAACAAGGGTGAAGGAGATTGCTTTCATGCTTAATGCCAGGCACGGGCTCAGGCTTGCATCGAAATTTGGCGGTTATGTAAGTGTGGAGCTGCATACTGACACTGCTCACGATATAAAGGCTATTGAATATTATGGCAGGAGATTACATGAGATATGTCCTGACCAGTTTATTATAAAGGTTCCGTTTACGGCTGAAGGACTGATCGGTGCCAGGCATTTAAAGGATGCCGGTGTCAGGACAAATATTACACTTGAATTCAGTGCCCGTCAAAACGTAATTGTTACCAGAATAGCACGTCCTGATTATCAGAATGTATTCCTGGGAAGGATAGGCTCTTTTCTGATGGATAATAAACTGGGTGATGGATCAGGTGCTGGCGAAAAGACAGTTATTGCATCTCAGAACTGGGTTACGGCATTATCAGCCGAAAATCCCTCTCAGACCAGGTTAATTGCGGCCAGCCTGCGCAACTACAATCAGCTTGATCTCCTTGCAGGAACTGATGTCTTTACCATGCCCCCGAAAGTAGCTGCTGCAGGACGGAAATCCTTAAGCGGCAGTTTTACAGATCACACTCACGAAAATTATGAAGTCAGCCTTTATCCATCAGCCAAAGGCGCAGGGATTGAGAAATTCTGGGAGGTTGATGATAAAGTACTCGGTTTTGCACAAAGGGTTAACGGCAAGATACCTTTAACCGGAACTGAATTGACACGTATTGCTCATGAAGAAGGCTGTGAGGATATTTTCCCATCGCTGACGAAAGAAGAGAAAGCAGCGATTGCAGCTGATGGCAAGATCCCTGTTTTTTCAAAGTGGCAGCAACAAATAAAAGATGGTAAAATTGCTCCTGACACTCTTCTGACTCTGGCTGGACTGGCTTCATTTACTGCAGATCAGCAAATGCTCGATCAGAGAATACTGAATATTATCAGCTGATCAGAGTGATCGCTGCCGGGCAATCTCATATAAAAGAATCCCGGCTGCAACTGAAACATTAAGTGAACCTAAATCTCCGGTCATAGGGATAATGACCTGATGATCAGAGACAGATATTAATTCACGGCTTATTCCTTTGTCTTCGGATCCCACTATCAGCACTAACGGACCTTTTAAATTCAATTTGGATACATCCGAACCCGATTTTTCAGATGCAGCAGCTACTTTTAGTCCTGACTCTTTTAAATACTCAATTGAACGCAGGATGCTCTTCTCCCTGCAGACCGGGAATGAATGTAAAGCGCCGGCTGATGTTTTTACAGCATCAGCAGTTATCCTTGCCGATCCTTTCTCAGGAATAAGGACAGCATGTGCTCCAAGGCAGTCTGCGGTACGAACTATTGCTCCAAAATTCCTTACATCTGAAACACCGTCAAGAGCAACAATCAGAGGATCTTCTCCTTTTTCAAAAATCATCGGTAATAAATTGGAGATCGACTGAAACTCTATCAGCGAAAGCCATGCCAATACACCCTGATGATTTTTTCGCGTAACCAGTTCAATGCGTTCCAGGGGTACAATCTGATAAGCAACGTTGTGTTTTCTTACCTCCAGCATGAGCTCATGATATAATGGACCCTGCAAGCCTTGTTTTACAAGCAGCCGGTCGATTTGTTTGCCTGCTTTTATGGCTTCAATCACCGGCCTCAGGCCAAATATGCAATCTGATTCTTTTATCATAATGCTTAAAACTCCTCCGGATTATCAAGTCTGAAAACTATGCCCTGCCTCCAGCTTAAAACAGCTTTATCCCAATAAGTTACAAGCGTTTCACTCCTGCTGAGATAATAATCATTGTCAGAGAATTTGTTCTCCCTGAATTTGAAGTTGAAAAACAGAAACTCTTCCTGAAGATGGTATCCCCCTCCCCAGGAAGATTTAATAACAGGCTTCCGGTATCCCCATCTTTCCCCGTCAGAGCTCTTGTACACCTTATCAGGGGGGCCATAAATTGTATAGATCATCCCTCTTTCAGTTCTCCAGCCTTCCTTAAAGGATGTAAAATAAAAGTTTGAATACAAGATCCTGGTATAATAAATACGTATTAATTCTCTCGATTTGTCGATATTTCCGCCGCACCTTATCCAGAACTCATCAAGGGCCACTTTTGGTTTGGGAGCAGAACGCATGTTTGAAAGTTCTTCTTCCGAGGCCAGGAAAACCAGCGGTTCAATCATCTCAGCCGGATCTGTCATTGTAGGAAAGGTCTCCCCGAAATTGAAAAATGTGTATCCCTCCTCCTCTTCTCTGTCCACGGAACAGAAGTAGACCCCTTTATTTGGAAACATTAACGGCAATGTATCAGAATACGCAAAAGCTAAAATAGTATCTGACGGATAATCGATGGCTATATCCGGCAGCATCATCGAGGGAGGATAGGGTGGCACCTGCAGGGGTTTGTAGAATGAAATAAAAAGGCTGTCACTGGTTTTCAGAGGATACAGGAGATTGACATATTCATTGACCCTCACAACAGGATTAAAGAGCTCATTATTTCTGAAATTTCCACGGGCAATAAAATTATAACGGTTTGTATATGAACGGGTATTGAAGGACAGGAACTGCTGAATAACTTCAGTCCTGAGCTGGTCAAGCAGTTTGATTTCTGCAACATAATCTTCTCCATGTTCCACTTTCATTGGCAATCTGTAAACATATTCCTGGCGCGATGGCTCCTTTACAATATCTGCATCAAGGAAGGTGGTGTCAGCGAGGGTCACCCCATTTGTTGTATTGTACAATTTAACAGTTATCAATATTTGAGCTACCGGCACTCCCTGAGGATTTGCCTCTGAAAAAAGCAGATCTGCAGCGAACAGTTTTACCGACAGGACCGATTTTTCATCAGACTCGTTAAAAACACTGAAACGGGGTTTTATGGAGCTTTTTGTAGGATTATACAAATAGGAAAGATCCTTTGTGTCGACGACAGCTTTTTGTGTTGTCTTGCACGATGCCACCAAAATGCAGATCAATCCGGTAAGCAACATCAGGCTGCAACTTCTTATGGAACTTCTCCGGTTCATTTTATGATACTATTAGTTTTTTAAATATGATTTTTGGCCCAGCAGATCTTTAATCTGCAAAGCTCCATATTGTCCGATGCACGCATTATTGAATGATTGAACACATTACCTGAATCTTTATCTTCAGAAACCATGACAGAAATGTTATCATTATAATGAGATTCGGCAAGATAATTTATTTCAGCCGATAACGGAACATTATGCATCATGAAATCCAGGTTGTAGCTGTCAACGACCCATTTAAGATATCTGACATTATTGGTATGAAGATTAACATCCAGATCGCTTACTCTGACACCAGGTAGAGCTTTGTTTTGACTATCATTTGGCAACGGATCAAGTTTCATCGCATTTCGCGGGAGCGCATTTTCACGGGGCAAGTCAGAATTGTACATGCTGAGTGTATTGTCGGGTCTCTGGATCCTCCTGGTATCACGGTCAATGATAAGCCACGATGAAGTAGCATTGGCAACAGATCTTCCGTCGGGGAAACGGGCTTCATAATCCCTTAAGGCAAAGAGCCTGTCAGTGCCTCTAGGCCATGTTTTGACAATAATCGAATCGCCCCATTGCGGCCACGAAGATATCTCCGCATAAATCCTTGAAAGGACCCAGAAATGATTCTGTTTTAAAAGGTCATCTCTTCCATAACCAAGTTTCACAGCATGATCGGAAGCGATATCCTGGAAATAATCAAAAAGAGAATAAAGAGTTAATTTTCCGTCTGGCCCTGTCTCATAAACGTGAACCGCGTAATCTTTTTCATATTTCAGCAATTCCATCGTCAGTTACTGTTTTTCAGAAATTCATCAACCTCGTGCGAATAGAGTGTCCAGTTATTCATTTCTTCATTCAGCATTGTCTTCAGATCCTCATAACTCCTGTAAATATCACCACTGTCATCAGAACCGGAAGTGGTCATCAGGCCTTTATGAAGGTTCGATAATTCATTCTCCATTCTTTCTATTTCCTTTTCAGAATCTTCAAGCCTTTTCCTTAGTTTCCGCAGCTTCCTTTCATACTCTTTTTTCTCGAGGTATTTTTGTTTATTAGAACCGTTGTCTTCCTTTTTAATCTCTGCTGCTGCTTTATCCCTTCTCTCAATATCTTTCAGGTTACTGATCTTCTTCTTTCTCAGGAAATCATAGATTCCTCCGATATTTTCTTTTATTCTGTTATGCCTGAACTCGAAGACTTTTGTTATGAGGCCGTCGAGGAAATCCCTGTCGTGAGAAACCACAATTAACGTGCCATCATACTTTTTCAATGCCTGCTTCAGAATATCTTTCGACCGCATGTCGAGATGGTTAGTCGGCTCATCCAGGACAAGGAGGTTAAAAGGCTCGAGCAGGAGCATGACAAGCGCAAGCCTCGATTTTTCTCCACCCGAGAGCACTTTGACTTTTTTATCGACATCGTCACCTTTGAAAAGAAACGCACCAAGCATGTCGCGTATCTTGGTCCTTACATCACCTTTGGCAACATAATCAATAGTCTGGAGAACTGTCAGATTTTCATCAAGCAGATCATCCTGGTTCTGGGCAAAATAGCCGGTTTTAACATTATGACCGATCTTCAGGAGGCCCTCATGATCGAGTTCTCTTATAATTATCCTTGAGAGGGTTGTTTTTCCTTCACCATTACGGCCAACAAAGGCAACCTTTTCTCCCCTTGAAATTGTAATTGCAATCCTGTTAAGAACATTCAGCGACCCGTAGCTCTTGGAGAGATTTTCGGCTTCAACCACAACGGTACCCGAACGCGGGGCAGGAGGAAACCTGAGGTTTATAGCGCCAGAATCTTCTTCATCAACCTCTAATCTTTCGATCTTGTCGAGTTGTTTAATTTTCGATTGTACCTGAACTGCCTTTGTTGCTTTATACCTGAACCGTTCAATAAATTTTTCGGTGTCCTCAATCATTTTATGCTGGTTTCTGTATGAAGCAATCTGCTGGACCCTTCGCTCTTCCCTGAGGGCCACATATTTAGTCCATGAAACCTTATAATCGTAGATCCTGCCAAGTGAAATTTCAATTGTCCTGTTTGTCACATTATCAAGAAAAGCACGGTCGTGTGAAACAAGCATAACAGCACCGGAGTATCCTGAAAGGTAAGATTCAAGCCATTGGATCGATTCTATATCAAGATGGTTGGTTGGCTCATCAAGAAGAAAAAGTGAGGGCTTCTGCAGGATAAGCTTAGCCAGCTCTATTCTCATTCGCCAGCCTCCGCTTAATTCCCCGGTTGGCCGGTCAAAGTCCTTTCTTTCAAAACCGAGCCCGGTCAGAGTCTGTTCTGCCTCACCCATATAGCTGGATCCGCCAAGAATCCGGTAGTTTTCCTCGGTTTCGGTAAGCCGGTCGCACAATTTCAGATAATCTGCCGAATGATAATCATCCCTTTGAGCAATCTCCCGGCTGTATCTTTCAATTTCTTCCGACAGCCTTAATAGGCCGGCGAATGCTGTAAGAGTTTCATTCATTACCGTTGTTGAATCATTCACTGTCATCTGCTGAGGGAGGTAACCGATGGTTACTTCTTTCGACATATCAATAATACCTTTCGAAGGACTCTGGAGACCTGAAATTACTTTTAGCAGGGTGGATTTTCCGGCGCCGTTTTTTCCTGTAAGACCAATACGGTCCTGGTCGTTTATAAGAAACGAGATACTATTAAGTAAATCAAAACTGCCAAACGAAACCGAAATATCCTGTACCGATATCATTTAAAAATATAAAGCGCAAATATAGGAAAAGTACTGCAGCCTTTGAATAAGAGATTATCACGGGAAAAGTTATCTTTGTTCCGGCACTTTTAAAAGTGCATCAGAGAGACCTAATTTAGTCATTAAATGAGATTATTAAAAAGGATTTTCATAGTTCTGCTGGTTGTTTCCGCTGTTACTTCATGCAAGAAAGAAGAAGGCCCGGATTATAAGAATTTTGTGTCAAAGGATTTTGTTGTAACCTATCAAACCAGCTATATAAATAGTCTTCTGGATTTAGCATCCGCAACATTTCCTGAACTGAATGATCTGAAACCATATATATCAAAGACGGTTGACGTTTACAAAGTGATTTATAAAACTGAAACAGAAGGAGAGAAAATAAATGCATCAGGATTGCTTTGTGTTCCGTCAGAGTCGGGTGAGTACCCTTTATTCTCTTTTCAAAATGGCACCAACACTTTAAATGATCAGGCTCCCAGTGAATATGTTACGAATCCGGTTTACCAGTTTATTGAAATTATTGCGTCAATGGGTTATGTGGTTGTCATACCCGACTATCCGGGATTCGGAGAATCATCAAATATCTCTCATCCATACCTCATAAAGGAACCGACCGTACGAGCAGTGGTTGACATGCTTTACGCTGTAAAAGAGATGGTTCCTGAAGAATTACCGGATCTGACAATTAAAGATGAGCTGTACATCATGGGTTATTCACTGGGGGGCTGGGCAACCCTTGCATTACATAAAGCACTGGAGCAGGATTATTCCGTCGATTTTAACCTGAAGGGAAGTGTTTGCGGGGCTGGTCCATATAATCTGAATCTTATTTTTGAACGGATGGTTGGAAATGATACCTATCCTATGCCTGCTTATACAGGATACATTATAAACGCTTTTTCAGTCTATGACCAGTTCACAAACCCGGTTTCGGATATTCTGAAAGAACCTTATGCTACCCGTCTGCCTGATCTTTACAGAGGCACATTATCGGCTGACCAGATTAACAGTCAGCTGACAACATCCATACCTGATCTTTTTACCTCCGGCTTTCTCTCAGGGTTCACTACCGATGAAAAATATGCAACTGTTCGCTCTTCGCTTACCGATAACAGCATATCATCCTGGAATACCGCAATCCCATTGTTCCTGATTCATGGAGGAGGCGACACTACTGTTGACCCACTATCGACTGAAAACATTTATAATGAAATGATACAATCCGGTACGTTGGCACAGATATGTAAAAAGGAGATTCTTCCGGGTCTCGATCATGGCGATGCCGTTGTCCCGGCAATGATAAAAGGAATTCAGTTCATAATAAGTCTGCAATAAGCATATCGAAAAATAGCTTCAGTTTTGATAACAGCATCAGTTAATTATCATTTAAAGTGCGACGAAAAAAAGAATTGCCTCTGCTGGAGAAAGTAAGAATCACTGATATTGGTGCTGAAGGAAACGCAATTGCGCGGGTTGACAATCAGGTTATTTTTGTGCCCATGCTTATCCCCGGTGATGTTGTTGACATAAGGGTCAGGAAAAAACGCAGGAAATATATGGAAGGATCAGTTGTCCGTTTCCATGAATACTCTCCCGACAGAATAAAACCACGTTGCAGTCATTTCGGGACATGCGGGGGTTGCAAATGGCAGCATCTGCCGTATGATCTTCAGCTCTTTTACAAGGAGAAGCAGGTAGGGGATAACCTGATAAGGATCGGTAAAGTTGATATCCCGGAGATAAATCCGATTATCGGCTCAGAAGAAGTCTTTATGTACCGGAATAAGCTTGAATACACCTTCTCAGACAGACGCTGGCTCACTCTGGACGAGATCAGATCCGACAATAGTTTTATCAGGGAGGATGCGCTTGGATTCCATATCCCGGGTCTTTTTGATAAAGTGCTCGACATTAAGGAGTGCCATCTCCAGCCAGACCCTTCAAATGCTATCCGTGATGCTGTGAGAAGATATGCACATAAGAAATATCTGTCATTTTTCAACCTTAGGGAGCAAAGCGGCTTTTTGCGGAATCTCATCATCAGGAACACAAGCGATGGCAAAGTTATGGTTATTGTTGTATTCTTTCTTGATGAAAAGGAAAGGATTGACGGACTGATGAATTACCTCGCAGCAGAATTTCCGCAGATAAGTTCCTTACTGTATATTATAAACACCAAGCAAAATGATTCCCTTGCAGATCAGGTTCCTGTGCTTTTCAAAGGCGAAGATCATCTCCTTGAAAAAATGGAGGGTCTTAAATTCAGGGTTGGTCCGAAATCATTTTATCAGACAAACACAAAACAAGCCCTGAAACTTTACAGGGTAGCAAAAGAATTTGCAGGACTGAAAGGAAGCGAGATTGTTTATGACCTTTACACAGGGACCGGAACAATTGCTAATTACATTGCTGATTCTGCCCGAAGTGTCATAGGTATTGAATATATTGAAGATGCGGTAAAAGATGCAGTTATAAATTCCGGGCTGAACAATATAAAAAACACCCGCTTTTTAGCCGGCGACATCAAATCGGTTCTGAATGGGCAGTTTATCTCAGAGCATGGCCATCCTGATGTTATTATAACGGATCCGCCAAGGGCCGGGATGCACGAAGATGTCATAAAACAAATTATCGCCGCCTCGCCGGTTAAGGTCGTTTATTTAAGTTGCAATCCATCAACCCAGGCACGCGATATTGCTTTAATGTCAGAACATTACAGAGTAGTAAAGATACAGCCTGTGGATATGTTCCCCCATACTCACCACGTTGAGAATGTACTGCTGCTGGAGAAGATCAATTTCTAGCAGGGTGGTTTCACAATATGAGCCATAAAAATCAGTTTATCTATATAGTCTGTTTGATAACTTTCCTTTTATGGCGCCCTATGATCAAGAAAGACCCGAAGATCTTTACACATTAAGTATTCAGGGAGTTGAGGACCATCTAGCAAGCCTCCGCTATGCAGGCATGATTCAGCATGCATTGATGCCTGATCCGGATTTTATGAAAGGGATTCTGAGGGATTTCTTTATTCTCTTTCTTCCCAGAGACATTGTCAGCGGAGATTTCTATTACACATTTTCCAGCCGTCAGTTTACCTGTATTGCTGCTGGCGACTGTACAGGGCATGGAGTTCCGGGGGCTTTGATGAGCATACTCGGGATAAGCTTTCTGAATGAAATACTTCAATCGAAGCAAAATATCCGGGCAAACCGTGTTCTGAATAATATGCGGGAGAAAATAATGAAAGCACTTCATCAGACTGGTTCAATAGAGGAGACAAAAGACAGTATCGACATAGCTTTGTGCATAATTGAATCAGGATCGGGCAACTTGCAGTATGCCGGAGCCAACCGTCCCCTGATAAGGATAAGAAACGGGGAACTGTCGGAATTTAAGTCTGACAAAATGACCATCGGTATTGCTCCGCAGGCTGAAAAACCCTTTTCAAATAAAATCATTGATACACAGCAAGGTGATTCGTATTACCTGTTTTCAGACGGGTTTGCTGATCAATTTGGTGAAATAACAGATAAAAAATTCAAATACAAGCAGTTTAAACAACTTCTGTTATCGGTAACCGGACTCTCAATGGCATCGCAGAAAGAGTGTCTCGAATATTCCTTTAAAGATTGGAAGGGTAAATTACAACAAAATGATGATGTCCTCGTTTTTGGATTTCAGGTATGAATAATAATGATATGAGGCTTTTAGCTTTCAGAATTAAAAATTTCAGATCAATTCTGGATACTGACTGGCAGAATTTGTCACCTGATAATGTCACCTGCCTGATAGGACAGAACGAATCCGGTAAAACATCGGTTCTGGAAGCACTGGAAGTCTTTCATTCAGGTGTTATTTCCGAAGATGTACTTCGAAGTGATCTTTCGTTGCCTGAAATAAGCTGCCGGTTCAGTATCCCTGAAGGATGGCTGTTAAAGGTAACTGAGAATCCCGGAACCGAACTAAAGGAGCTTTTATCAGGGCTTACCCAGCTTGAGCTTACGAGAAAATGGATTGCCGATCTCTCCACTGAGGTAACTGTCAGCGGGAAGATCAGTCAGTATCTTGATTCACTGGAAGATGCCTGGAGGCTATATCTTGAAGATGTCAAAGTGAAGCTGCAGGAAGAAATAAACAAGTTAAATGAGAAAGAATCAAAGTTCAATGAGCTTTCTTCCTCGGTTGCAATATTGAAGGATAAGGTTGCCGAGGCAAAAGGAAACAGAAAAGGATTTACATTATTCGGAAAGAAAGCTGTTGACCTGAGTTCTTCCCCCTGTTCACAATATCCTCAGCTTAAAGGTCAGCTTGCTGAATTAAAGAAAAAGGAAGATGAAGCATCAAAAGACCTGATGCAATATGCGTCATTGAGAAGAGCCGGCGAAAACTGGATAAAGATTGAAGGAAGATGCTCCGCCATAGACCGGCATCTAAGCGATATAGCAGTAAAGCTGGAAGAGAGACATCAGAAAATGACACTGCTTATGAGACCTGTGGATAACGGCGAGGACCTCGATTGGAACAACATCCTTAAGGATTACAGAAAAACCCGGTTTGAGAAGGAGCAGAAGACAGAGGAACTGAACAGACATATTGCAATGTCGGGGTACCTGATGGAAGGGCTATCCGAGGAGCTGGCGGCTAAAAAAGTCGTTGAAATTGAAAGTTCATATAAATCTCACCTTAACAGTAAAATCCTTGGAAGCAAATATTTTGAGTATTGCCCTGATTTTGAAATTTTCGAAGACTTTGGAAGTCTGCTTCCGAACAGGATAGACCTGGCTGATATAATTTCAGGAAATGACAAAGTTGAAGGGTATAAGGCTGCCCGCAACTTCCTGACTCTGGCCCAGCTGGATTATTCATTTTTTGAACAACCTTCAAGCAGGATCCTGAAACAAAAGATAGAAAATCTTAATCATTCCCTGACCTGTAATTTCCAGGACTTCTGGCAGCAGTCGATCGGACGCAACAACAAGATAAATATACAGTTTGAACTCGACCATTATAATTCAAGTTATGCAGCCAAAGCTGGTAAGCCATACCTTGAATTCTGGATAAAGGACGAAGGGGAAAGACTTTACCCTAAGCAGAGAAGCCGCGGTGTAAGGTGGTTCCTTTCATTTTATATGGAGCTGAAAGCTTCAGCATGCGAAAACTGCAGGCCAATGGTTCTTCTGGTAGATGAACCCGGAGTAAGCCTTCATGCAAGGGCTCAGGAAGATGTCCTGAAAGTATTTGAGGATATCAGCCAGAAAATCCAGGTAATTTATACCACTCATTCACCTCACCTGGTCGAAATAAATAAGCTGCACCGGGTTCTTGCTGTTCAAAGGGATGACATTGACAGTTACAGGAGCACAACACGTATACTTGATCCGTTGAGATTATCATCGGCTACTCCCGATACACTCACACCTCTGCAGAGCATTCTGGGCAATTCGATGAGCAGGGATGGTTTCTCATCGAATAAGTTCAACCTGGTGGTAAATGACATTGGATCATTTTATCTGCTGAATGCAATTATTCTTTTGACAAGTTTTAAAGGGAATATAAGTATTGTACCTTCCACTGATGTTTCTTCTATACCATTATTGTGTAATATTCTCATGGGTTGGGGAATGCAGTTCGGTATCCTGCTTTTTGAGAATGAGAATGAAAATCAGATAGAAGATGCCCTTCGAAAAACAGTCTTCCAGACTGAGACCGGCAGCAAGGAAATGATTATCAAGTTCCCGGAGGCTTTTCAGAATGCAGAGGATCTGTTGTCAACACTAGATTTCAAGAATTATGTCATTAATTCCCGTGAAGGGATAACTGTTCCGAATTCAGTATATGTCAGGGATAAGGAGATACCAAGAAATTTTATCCTGAGCAGGTTCCTGAGCAATGTACGGTCAGGCAAGATAACCATTAAGGATTTCGATGAGGAGACTCTCGAAAATTTTAAGTTAGTTACTGACATTCTTAAAGGTTTTAAATAAGTATCCCCGGATTTTGCTTTTAATTCATGTTTTCCTATTTTTGTCGCGCATTAAGGTGCTCATTGTTTTATTGGAGAGATGGGTGAGTGGCTTAAACCAGCAGTTTGCTAAACTGCCGTATGGGTAACTGTACCGGGGGTTCGAATCCCCCTCTCTCCGCAAAGCCAAAGCAATCCTCCGCCATCCGGCGGAGGATTTTTTGTTTTCAAATGAGGATGAATAGAGCTTGCTCGTATGAAGACTCATTTGAAAACAAAAATAAAACACGCAGTGTTTGCTTTGGCTTTGCTAGGATCTCCCCTCAGGGGATCACGACCGAACGAAGTGAGGTCGTAATCCCCCTCTCACTGCCCTTATTTTTTAAATCCCTTGTGTAAGAACCATATACAATGGATTTTTATTTAAATCAGACTCCGGTGACATCAGCAGTTATCGGGGCTTTTTATTTGCAGAATTAGGCTGCACTAAAATAAAATTGACTTTGGCTCAAACCAAAGAAAAAATGTTTAAAAATAAAGGTAGGATTCTTTTGAACTTATATTAATATGGTTTGTTAATACTAATGGATTTCAATTAGTTAAATACCTAACGCTATGAAAAGCTTATTTAAAAATTCCGTAATTGCTATCCTTCTGTTTGGGACAGCAATTTATCTTATTTCATGTAAGAAGGAAGCAACTCTACCTATTGTGACAACAACTAAGGTCACAGATATTACTCAAACCACCGCTGTAACAGGGGGGACTGTGACGGATGATGGCGGTACTGCGGTGATAAATCGTGGTGTAACCTGGAGTACGACTAATAACCCGACAGTAGGCTATGTTAATACCAGAGATGGAGTCGGAACTGGTAATTTTTTGAGTAAATTATCCGGCTTAGGTGGAAGTACCACATATTATGTTCGGGCATTTGCAACCAACAGTATAGGAACAGGCTACGGTAATGAGGTTTCATTCAAATCAAATGAGATATCACTTGCAACATTAATTACAACCAATGTCGCTGTAATAACCCCAACAACAGCCGTTTCAGGCGGTAAAATTCCTTCCAACGGAGGTACCACAATTACAGAATGGGGGATTTGCTGGAGTACTTCTAAGAATCCAACAATAACCGATTTATCAGTTAAAATAAAGGCTGATGCACTTGATGGTGTTGTAGCTGATACAATCTTTACAAGTATATTGACAGGCTTAATCCCTGGTACTACTTATTTTGTAAGAGCTTATGCAGTTAATAGTGTTGGTATAGCTTATGGTAATGAATTAGGGTTTGTTGCATTATCAAACGTTTCAGCTGGTTTTAATCCTGTAATAACATATGGTATTGTTTCAGATATAGATGGTAATTTCTATAAGACTACCCAGCTTGGTACCCAACTCTGGATGGCAGAGAATCTTAAAACTATCAAATTTAATGATGGGACACCTATTCCTAATGTAACAGATAACGCAAATTGGGAGAGTCTTTTAACCCCGGGTTATTGCTGGTATAATAATGATGAAGCAACTTATAAAGGTACCTACGGAGCTTTGTATAACTGGTACGCTGTTAAAACAGACAAACTATGTCCCGCAGGATGGCATGTACCTTCTAATGATGAATGGAACAAGCTGATAACATACCTTGGAGGTGAAATCGCTGCCGGTGCTAAAGTGATCGAAACCGGGAACTTGCACTGGATTGAAACCCACATCGTCGGAGCAACCAACGAAACAGGATTTACAGGTCTCCCGGGAGGTTCACGTTCTATTAGTAATGATTTCAGAGGTTTTGTGTCATTAGGAATTTATGGCCATTGGTGGACGAGCACGGACTACACTCCCCCATATGATGCACTGGTCACCCAGCTCCCCTCATATAGCGAAGATGGGCACTGGGGTTTTGAAGCTGGATTTGCAGCCAAAAAGATTGGCGGAATGTCTGTACGTTGTCTGAAAGACTAATCAATAATAACAACAACTAATTGTCCGCCCCCGGAAATCAGCTCCGGGGGCTTTTTTAATCCATCGCTTATGGAAAAAATTGTGCTTTTATTAAACCCTTTCATGGCTCCTGTTAATGCTGCCGGCACCAGCAATCGAAGGTCGTTCAGGAGATTAGCGAGGTCAAACACTATAGGTAGAAATGATAAATGCATATTGTATTACAATAAATAATTTGTGTATTACAGTAAATAATTTACCTGAAACAATATTTAATTGGCGCGCAAAGTCCGGCTGGCATTAGCAGAGCTGACTTTGATTTGAAATATGTATACTAAGGGATAGCTTATTAACCTAAGTTGCTAGTTACTGGGTGCTTGTTGCTAGTTGTTTGATAATGAACATTATAAAAATTTAAGTATTATTTTAAAAAAATATTGAAAAGATTATATATTTCACTATTAATCAGAAACTTAACCAGCAACCAGCAACCAGCAACTAGTAACTTGAGTTGATTAATATGGGAAGGGAAATGATTTGTATATATCTGATTATGTGATTTTAACTACTTTTATATCACATAATTCTTTGAGCATTTCTAAATTACCATCAATGAATCTACGCAATTTTGAGTTCAAAGCCAGGGCAGAGGATCTTAAAAAACTGGAACAAAAGCTCCTGAAGCTTAATCCCGTTTTTAAAGGGGAGGATCACCAGACTGATACCTATTTTAATGTTCCCGGGGGCAGGTTTAAGCTTCGTGAGGGCAAAATCGAAAATGCCCTTATTTACTATGAGAGACCGGATACTGCAGCCGCCAAAGCATCTGAAATACTTTTATATAAGCACCCGCCTGAGGCTTCACTTAAAGAAATACTGGTAAAGACAAACGGAATAAAGGCAATTGTTGATAAAAAACGCAGGATCTATTTCATTGAAAATGTAAAATTCCACTTTGACACAGTAAATGACCTGGGTACTTTTATTGAAGTGGAGGCGATTGATGATAACGGCCAAAGAACCCTGGAGGAACTCGAAAAGCAATGCAAAAAATATTTCACTTTTTTTGGTCTTAGAGAGTCGGATTTTGTAAGTAAGTCATATAGTGATCTGATATTGGAAAGGCTGAATGAATAGAATTTTTGGATCATGCAGGTAATTCTTCAGGAAGAAAGTTGAAGGCAGGTAATTTATTTTCCAGGACAACTGCTTTAATCTATATTTGTATTGTATGATTAATTGTTTCAGACTCATGAAAAGGACCTTTATTTTCATCCTGTCTCTCATAGGTTTTATCAGTCCTCTTTTTTCTCAGGTGCAGAAAACTTATTGCAATCCGCTGAATATAGATTACGGCTATACTCCAATTCCCAATTTCAGTGAGGCAGGCAGGCACAGAGCTACAGCAGATCCTGTAATTGTAAACTACAAGGGTGATTATTACCTGTTTTCAACGAATCAATGGGGTTACTGGTGGAGCAATGATATGTTGAAATGGAATTTCATTTCCCGAAAGTTCCTGCGTCCCTGGAATAATGTCTATGATGAGTTGTGTGCTCCTGCAGTTGGAATTATTGGCGATACAATGATTGTTTTTGGTTCGACATATACGAGTGAGTTTACGATCTGGATGAGCACGAATCCTAAAGACGATCAATGGAAACCCCTTGTTGATTCATTTGAGATCGGAGGGTGGGACCCGGCTTTTTTTACCGACACTGATGGCAGACTCTTTATGTATAACGGCAGCAGTAACAGATACCCGCTCTATGGGGTCGAGCTCAGCAGGAAAACAATGAAGCCGTCAGGTACAAGAAAAGAAATGTATCTGCTTGAGCCATGGCGATATGGATGGCAACGGTTTGGTGAGTATATGGACGATACATTTCTGGATCCGTTCATGGAAGGTGCATGGATGACAAAGCATAATGGTAAATACTACCTCCAGTATGGGGCCCCAGGAACTGAATTCAGCGGTTATGCAGACGGCGTGGTGGTAGGTGATAATCCTTTAGGCCCGTTTACTCCTCAGTCAATGCCATTCAGTTTCAAACCAGGCGGATTTGCAAGAGGGGCAGGTCATGGTGCAACATTC
>Ga0209254_10001315_pt1 | contig 22033 bp, 15 predicted proteins | sample FrelakmetDIP11DI_FD_187148 | JGI IMG/M metagenome (GOLD analysis project Ga0209254, IMG submission 187148) | Freshwater lake sediment microbial communities from the University of Notre Dame, USA, for methane emissions studies - DIP11 DI (SPAdes)... | ecosystem: Environmental > Aquatic >...
CACGACGTTGTAGACGAAGGCCCAGGCGAGGTTCTGGCGAACGATTCGGCGGGCACGATGCGCGGCAGCGAGCGTGTACTCGACGTCGGCCAGGCGCGAATTGAGGACGATGAAGTCGGCACGCGCCTGCGCCAGCATCGACCCGCCTGCGAGCGCGATCGACACATCGGCCTGCGCGATCACCGGCGCGTCGTTGAGGCCATCGCCCAGCATCGCGACGCGGTGACCGGCGCTTTGTTGCCCCGCGACCCAGCTGCGCTTGCTGTCAGGAGTCTGGTGCGCGAAGGCGCGCTCGACACCGAGCGCCCGCGCCACCGCCTGCACCGGCTCGCGGCGGTCACCGGACAGGACGACCACTTCGACGCCACGATCCGCCGCGGCGTCGACCATCTGCGGTGCGTCCTCGCGCAACTGTTCGCCAAAGACGAACACGGAGAGCGGCCCCGTCTCATCGGACAGCACGACGAAGCTGGAAGCCGCCAGTCCCTCGGCGCCGACGACGCTCGCAACGCCGCCGCGCAGCGCGGCCAGCTTCTCGGGCAAGGCGAACTCGATCTTGCCCAGGCGGTAACGCCGGCCCTGCACCATGCCTTCGATTCCCGCCGAGGCTTCGACCCGGCCGTCAGCAACGGCCGGCAAGGGTTCCGGCAGCGCCTGGGCGGCCTGCAGCAGCGCGCGCGCATAGGGATGCGTCGACATCGTTTCCAGTGCGGCCGCGATCTCGAGCGCGCGGTCCGGGTCGGCCTCGCGCAGCAGCAACTGCTTGATCAGCGCCGGCGTTCCGGTCGTCAGCGTGCCTGTCTTGTCACAGGCGAGCACATCGACCTCGGCCAGGGTTTCAAGCGCGGCCGTGCGCGCCAGCAGCACGCGACGCTGCGCCAGCGCGGACTGGGCGGCCGAGAATGCGGCCGGTGCGGCGAGCGACAGCGCGCACGGACAGGTGGCCACCAGCACCGCGATCGCATTGGGCAGAGCCTGCGCGGGGTCGACCAGCCACCAGCCGACTACCGTCACCACCGTGATAGCCAGCACGGCCCACAGGAAGTAGCCCGCCACCCGGTTGGCGAGCTCAACCACACGCGGCCGCTCCCGCCCGGCCTCATCGACCAGCCTCTGCAGCGCCGCCAGCGAGGTTGCTTCACCGCGTCGCGTGACCTCGATCACCATCGGCTGGTCGAGGTTGACCGAACCCGCGAGCACCGGAGCACCGGCCGTCTTCTCGATCGGCGTCGACTCTCCCGTCAGCCAGGCCTGCGAACAGCTTGTGCGCCCGTGCACGACCACGCCGTCGGCCGGCACCGTTTCGCCCGGCGGCACCAGCACGCGGTCGCCCACGCGCAACCTTTCCGCGACAACGTTCTCGGTCGCCAAAGACGACGGAAAGGCCACCAGCCGCTGTGCGGTGAGCACCGCCTGGCGGCGCGCATTGTCGATGTGCTCGCGCGCCGCGGCGAGGCCGCGCGACAGCAGCCAGCGCGTGCCCAGCACCAGCGCGACGAACATCGTCACCGAGTCGAAGTACACATGGCCGCGCGACAGCACCGTCGCCAGCGCGCTGGCCGCGAATGCCGCACCCACGCCGATGACGATCGGCACGTCCATGCCGATGCTGCCGATCCGCACCTGGCTCCACGCCGCGCGGTACAGCGGCTGCGCGCTGAACAGGATCACCGGCAGCGTGAGGATCAAACTGGCGATGCGCATCAGCTGCTCGATGTCGGCCGGCACGTCGCCTGGCGCCGCGAAGTACAGCGGCACCGCCAGCATCATCACCTGCATCATCATCAGCCAGGCGATCAGCACGCGCAGCAGTTCGACGCGCGCCGAGCGACGCTCGTCGGCCGCCGCGCTCCCGGTCTGGTAGCCCGCGCGCTGGATCTCGCGCAGCAGGTCGTCGCGGGCGACGAGCTTGTCGTCGTACGCGACGAAGGCGCGCTGCGTTGTGAAGTCGACGTGCGCCTGCGCCACGCCCGGCAGCCGCCGCAGCTGGTGCTCGATCAGCAGCCCGCAGGCGGCGCACACCATGCCGCGCACATCGATGCGTGTCTGCTTGCTGGCCGCCGCGACCGCGGCCGCGGCGTCACCCGCCGGGGCAACAACGCTCGTCAGGGCTTCGCGGTCGCGTGCGCTGGCCTGGGCCAGGAAGAGCTGCTCGGCGATGAACGCACAGCCGTTGCAGCAGTACGGTCGCAGCGTGGCACCGAGCTGGCGCTGCACGACCTTGAGGCCCGCGAGCGAGTCGCCGCAGTGGTCGCAGACGCCATCTGCCGCAGGCGCAGGGAAACTGGCACCAGCTCCGGCCAGAGACGAGACCTTGGCCTTGCGTATCAGCTCGGATGGCATGCAGGAAAGAAAATGCGGCGGCCGCAAACCGTATCGGGAACCGCGCCAGCGTACCCGATGCGCCCCTCCCTTGCGGCGCCGCGCGAGAAAGAAAGCTCGGAATGGACACTACGCAAGCGCGGGCATTGGCCGTTGACGCATGTCAACCGCACACAGTCGGTGCTCGCTGACGTCTCATTCGTTCCGTGCGCCAGTTCGTCGCATCGAGGCGCCGCCCCCAACGGCATGACGCACAATCGCGGCTCGCACTGGAGGACTGGCGACATGGTCTCGCGCCGTGCACTGTTGGTAAGCGCTCTCTCGGGCTGCGTTGCCGTGACCGCCTGTGGCGGCGGCTCGGAGCCGGCACCGGCACCCGCACCCGCGCCACCCGTTCCCGCACCGCCCATACCCGCGCCGCCGCCCATTGCACTTCCACCGCTGATCACCGACACCGAAGTTCGGGTCTCAGGTGACACGCCATTTGCCCCGGGGTGCTCGGGCAGCGCCAACGGCACCGAGTACCGCAACGCGGAAGTGGAGCCGCAGGTCGCGGTGAATCCGCTGAATCCGGGCAACTTGATCGTGAGCTGGCAGCAGGATCGCTGGTCCTCCGGCGGCGCGAGTGGTGTCGTCAGCGCGGTGACGTTCGACGGAGGCGTCACCTGGACGCGCACAGCCTTTGCCGTTTCGCGGTGCGGTGGCGGCACCGCAGCCAACGGTGGGGACTACAGCCGCGCCACGGACCCCTGGGTCACGTTCTCGCCCAACGGCACGGCGTTCCAGATGGCACTGGCCTTTGACGTCGGTTCGCTGCAGCCGGGCTCGAGCAGCGCGATGCTGGTGGCGCGCTCGGGCGACGGCGGCCGCACGTGGAGCGGTGCCACGCCGCTCATCGTCAGTGGCAGTGACTTCTTCAATGACAAGAACGCGATCACCGCCGATCCCACCGATGCGCGCTACGTGTTTGCGGTGTGGGATCGACTCGCGCGCACCGGCGGCGGCCCGTCGCTGCTGGCGCGCACGACCGACGGCGGCGCGAGCTGGAAGGCCGCGATCGTCATCTACGACCCCGGGCCCCAGTCGCAGACGATCGGCAACCAGGTGGTCGTGCTGCCCAACGGCCACCTGATCAACGTGTTGACGCAGATCGATCCCGGTCCGAACAGCACGTCGTCGGCGTCGATCCGGGTGATCCGCTCGACCGACAAAGGCGCGACCTGGAGCGGTCCCATCAAGGTCGCCGATCTGCTGGCTGTCGGCGCGCGCGACACGGTCACTGGGCAGACGATCCGCGACGGCTCGATCCTTCCTGCCATCGCCGTGGCGCCGAACGGAGACCTTCTCGTCGTGTGGCAGGACGCGCGTTTCAGCGGCGGAGCCGTCGATGGCATCGCGCTCAGCCGCTCGACGGACGGCGGCGTGACCTGGTCCGCACCCAGCCAGGTCAACCGGGCACCCACCGTGCCGGCGTTTACGCCGTCGATCCGCGTCGGCAATGACGGCACGATCGGCATCACCTACTTCGATCTGCGCAGCAATACGGCAGACCCGACGAGCCTGCCGACCGAGTTGATCCTGACGCGCTCCGTGGACGGCGTGAACTGGCGGGAGGTGCGACTGACGCCCAGCTTCGACCTCGACACCGCACCGGTGGCGGCCGGCGGCTACTTCATCGGCGACTATCAAGGCCTTGCCGTCACCGACGCCTTCATCCCGGTCTACGTACGGACCACCGGCAGCACGACGAATCGAACCGATGTGTACGCCGTGGCGGTCCGCGCGCCGGTGCCCCTCGCGCTCGCACCGCGCGCACTGCCCCAGGCCGTCGCCGCACCCGCGCCGCCGGACGCTGCGACGACAGAGCGCGTGAGCGAGAACATCACGCGGTATATGGAGAGGCGCATGCCGGGGTGGGCGCGGTGGCGGGCGGGCACGGGCTGGCACAACGCGGTAACCCACGGGTCGACGCCGACATGAACCGTCAACCGCCACGCGTGGCGGGCATCGCCACCTCTTCAATGCCGAGCCGGGGTCGCCCGGCGGCGAGTGACTTTCTTTATCTCGCCAAAGAAAGTCACCAAAGAAATCGAAGATTCGGTGAGGCTCACGTCGCGCAGCGACGTGAAGCGAAGCGGCCGGTGCCAAAGGCGACCGCGCGAGGCCGACCTTCGGCTTCCCTTGCGGCTTCCGGGCGTCAGCGGGCCGTGCGCGAAACTCGCCCGATCACGCTTCGCGTGCCACGGGCTCAGACACGCGCCCGGCACGTCCCCGCTGCCGCCCCGCACCGCCGCGGCGGCCCCGAGCGGGACATACCGTCGTCGTGCCGATGCCGCTAAACGCAGCGCAGTTATGCCTTCGAAGGCGCCGCGCCGCGCAGGGGGCGCGGGAGCCTTTGAGGGCCTGCCTGTCTGAGCGACCGCAGGGAGTGAGTTTGCAGGCCCGCCCGCGACCCCGAGCAGCACACGGCAGTCGGCGTAGCCGACCGCCTTCGTAGGCGCGGCTTTCTTTGGTTACTTTCTTTGCCAAGACAAAGAAAGTGACGGGCCGCGCGGCCCTGGAGCGCGCCGAGGCAGGCGGAGAGCGCGGCCTCTTCAGGCCCCCGGCTGCAGCACCGCCGCCATCTTCTGATGAATCAGGTTGATCGCCTTCAACGGCCGGACCATGACCTTGAAGTCATTGATGCGGCCCTGCTCGTTCCAGCGGATCAGGTCGACGCCGTTGACCTCGATGCCGTCGATCTCGACCACGAACTCGAGCACTGCCTCTGACGCGCCGACGATCTCTCGTACGTAGCGGAAGCTTGGCTGGCCCAGCACGATGACGGCGGCGGCGAGGTACATCGCGGTGATGGGCTTGCCCCGCTGCGGCGTGTGAACGACCGGCGAGTGGAAGACAACGTCGTCCGCAAGGAGATCGTCCAGTCCGTCCGGGTCGCGCTCGCGCGCGATGCGGTGCCACTCATCCAGCGCCTTGACCATCACTGTTCCCCATCCGTTTGACCCCGGCGCGCCCACGCCTGGACGCGCCGCTCGGCTCTACACTTCGCCCACCTGACGAACCCTCGAGCGCCATGGACACCCTCGACTCACGCCGCGCCACTGTGCGCGAACGCATCGACCAACTGCGCCGTGCGATGGCGCGCAACGGCCTGGCGGCCGTCATTGTGCCTTCGAGCGACCCGCACCTGTCCGAGTACCTGCCGGACCGCTGGAAGGGTCGCGAGTGGCTGAGCGGTTTTACGGGCTCGGTCGGCACGCTGATCGTCACGCGCGAGGCCGCCGGCGTCTGGGTCGACAGCCGCTACTGGACCATGGCCGAAGTCCAGCTCGCCGGCACCGGCATCGACCTGATGAAGATCCCGGGTGCGGCAAGCGCGGCGCACCTCGACTGGCTCGCGGCCACACTCAAGGCGGGCGACACCGTCGCGGTCGACGGAACGGTGCTGGCGTTGGCGGGCGGGCGCGCGCTCGAGGCCGCGCTCACGGTGAAGGGCGTGCGACTGCGTACCGACCTCGACATCCTCGCCGACGTCTGGCCCGACCGTGCGTCATTGCCGATCCCACCGATTTACGAACACGTCCCGCCGTACGCGACGACGCCGCGCGCCGCGAAGCTGGCGGCAGTGCGCGAAGCAATGCGCAAGGCGGGAGCCACCCATCACTTCATCTCGACGCTCGATGACATCGCCTGGCTCACGAACCTGCGCGGTGCCGATGTCAGCTACAACCCGGTGTTTGTGGCGCACCTGCTGCTCGACGCGCAGCGCGCGCAGCTGTTCGTCGCCGGGGGCAAGATCGAAAACGGCCTGCAGGGACGGCTCGCCGCCGACGGCGTCGACATCCGTCCGTACACGCAGGCCGCCGCGGCGCTCGCCGCGCTGCCGCCGGCCGCGACGCTGCTCGTCGATCCGCGCCGCATCACGCTCGGCATGCGGCAGGTCGTGCCGGCCGGTGTCGAGGTCATCGAGGCCATCAACCCGTCCACGCTCGCCAAGTCGCGCAAGTCCGAAGCGGAGATCGCGCACATCCGCGCGACGATGGAGCAAGACGGCGCGGCGCTCGCCGAGTTCTTCGCGTGGTTCGAATCTGCGCTCGGCAAGGAACTCATCACCGAACTCACGATCGACGAGAAGATCGTCGGCGCCCGGGCCCGCCGCCCGGGCTTCGTCTGCCCGAGTTTCTCGACGATCGCGGCCCTCAACGCCAACGGGGCGCAACCGCACTACCGCGCGACCGAGGAATCACACGCCACGATCGGCACGCCCGGACAAACCGCCAACGGCATGCTGCTGATCGATTCCGGCGGCCAGTACCTCGGCGGCACCACCGACATCACGCGCGTCGTGCCGGTCGGCACCACAACGGCCGAACAGCGGCGCGACTACACGCTGGTCCTCAAGGGCATGATCGCGCTGTCGGTCGCGCACTTCCCGCGCGGAACGAAAAGCCCGCTGCTCGACACGCTGGCGCGCGCGCCGATCTGGGCCGCCGGCATCGACTTCGGTCACGGCACCGGCCACGGCGTGGGCTACTTCCTCAACGTGCACGAAGGTCCGCATGGCATCACGCCGCACCTCGCGCCGGAGCCGCAAACCGCGATGGAGCCCGGCATGATCACCTCGAACGAGCCCGGCATCTATCGCCCCGGCCGCTGGGGCGTGCGGATCGAGAACCTGGTCGTCAACGTGGCAGCGGAGTCTGGCGAGTTCGGCGAGTTCCTGCGCTTTGAAACGCTGACGCTGTGCCCGATCGACACGCGATTGATCGAGCGGTCTCTGATGCGCGCCGACGAGATCTCCTGGCTCAATGCCTACCACGATGAAGTCCGCCGTCGCGTCGGCCCACTGGTCAGCGGCGCCGCGGCGCAGTGGCTGCAGGACCGCACGGCCCCGATCTGAGGGCAGCGCCGAAGGCGCTCCGTGCCTGCTGCGCTTAGGCAGTGCGCGCAACCCGCTGCGCCGTTGGGTCGGCGATCGGTGACGCACCGAACGTACGTGGCCGACAGGCTTGCCGCGCCTACGGCGCCAGCGCCCGGTACCGGAAGGCAACGCTTCGCGAGTCTCGAGCCGCGCGCCGGGAACCGGGCACCGCCAGCGCTCTAGGCCATCGTCGCTGGAACCTGGCTGTGCGCACGCATCGTGCGCAATGTCTCACTCGAATGGGGGCCCGGCGTGTCGAGTAGGCTGTCAAACAGCCTGATGCGCGCGGCGTAGTACCGATCGAGCCGCCAGTCGCGCAGCAGCTCAAGGGCGATGTCGAACGCAACGGCGTCCATTTCGTAGAGGACCGCCAGCGAGAACTCCGTTTCCCTCTTCAGGGCTTCGGTCAGTCGAGTCAACCCCAGGGCGGACGCGCTCCCGGGGTTCTCCTGAACATACCTTCTCGCCTGCTTGAACGCATTCATCTTCTGGCTCCGCCGCTTCGGGGTGTTGGCATGCGCATACCGTACCGCAGCCACGTGCCGCCAGCGTGCCCTGCAACGCTACCTCGCGACCGCCTCTGACCTGCGTCAACGTCATCGAATCGCACCATGACATGTCATGACACGGACATCCGGCCCGAGAGACCAGGCCATGCACGGTATGACATGTCATGGAAATGAAATCTCCCACCGCGAGACTGTGCGCCAGAAATGTGGCGATGACGAAAGTGGTGCCGTGACCGAAAAGGGACACATCATCGACAGTCTCGGTGAGCAGCAGCTGCTGCTGCCATCGAAGGTGAACGCAGCGCTGGCTGCGAACGACCGCGCGAAATACCTTCTGACACTGTTGCAGGCGGCCCGTACGCGCGCCGAGTACCCCGAGCGCTGGAGTTCGGACCTGCGCTCCGAACGGCTCGCCTGCGGCGTCGAAGACAGCTCGCTGGACGAAGTCGTCGGGCGCTCGGAATCCGCTGGCCCAGGCAGTTTGTTCATCCCGCGCGCCGGCGAACTCGTGCAGCAGCTCTTTTCCGAAGTCCAGACCATGCTCGATCCGCTTGCGGCCGAGGACAGCGGACTGCGCCAGCGCCTGCAGGCGCGACGCGACGCGCTCGGCCCCGTGGCGAGCGAGAACATGACCGCGGGTCAAATTGACGAGCTAGCTCACGGCGAGCGCGAGCGCGGCGACAGTGTGCACATCGTCGTGATGGATGCGCACAAGGCGCTCAACCGCCTGCAGGTGCTCATTGCAACCGAGACGATCGACGGCGCACGCGCCTACGCCATCGAGACCCCGGACCGTCCCCTGATCCACGCCTTCATGGTCGGAGTGCAGCGCACGGCGCCACTGAAATTCGATCACCCCGGGCTGGGGACGACCGCGACGCGCACTGGCGAACGACTGGTGATCCAGAACGACATCGGCACCACCGATGCCCACGTGATGGTGATACACGTCGAGGGCCTGCAGGTGACGCTCACCTATACGGACGTGCATCTGCAGCGCCTGTTGTTCTTCCAGAGCCTGTTCGCGCGCTGGAACGTCGCATGGGACGACACGCGTCTGCGCCGGGACGAAGACGTCGAGGATGGTGCGTATCACCTTTCGGTCGGACGCTACGCCGCGCCGGATGCCGGGACACTCGCCGAGTACCTCTCGTTCCTCGGCTCACGGCTCGTGTTCCTGATCGACTGGAACCGTGCCCGCAAGCGGCTGCGAGGTTTTCTCCCCAAGGCCTCAGTGATCTCGGTGCTGCGCTGGGCCGCCGACAACGACATCGGCCACATGGCGTTCCTGCGTGCCGGGGGGGAGCAACTGATCTATGACGCGCTCGAATTCGCATTACGGGGGCAGGTCCGAGCCGGCCAGCCGCTGCACGAGGTACTGGGCGAAGCCGGAGCCAGCGAATACGTGAAGTCGGTCTTCCGTACCTGCACACGCGCGTTGCTGCAGGGCGAGCCGGAGTCATTCATCCAGGACAGCGTGCGAGCCGAGCTGCTGGGCCATTTCCGTTCCGGCCAGCAGGGTCTGTTCGACGTCGCCTCCGAGCATGCCGCATGGATCGTCGAGCTGGCCTCCGCGGTGCGTGACGGTGTGCTGCAGTGGCGCCTGCCGGATGCGCAGGTTCGCATCAAGGGCTATGCGACGCGCGCCAAGGAGTGGGAAACGCGCGCCGACGAGCTGGTCAACCGCGCCCGGCAGTCGGAGCGTCCGGGCGACGCCAGCGCGTTCTTTCGCAGCCTGCTCGAATCGGCCGACGACATCGCCGACGAACTCGAGGACGCGGTGTTCCACATGACGCTGCTGCCGCCATCCGCCAGCACGCATCCGGCCTACACGCCGCTGCGCAACCTCGGACAACTGGTGGTCCAGGGCGCCCAGGAGTACCTGAAAGTCATCGAGACTGCGCGCCATGTGCGGCGCGGCGGGGCGCGCGAAGACACGTCCGATTTCCTCGAGGCCATCCACCGCATCATGGCCATCGAGCGGCGCAGCGACGCCGCCCAGCGTGAAGTCGAGATCGCCCTGGCCCAGGCCGATGGCGACTTCCGTGCCCTCTACATGACGGCCGAGGCTGCCAAGAACCTCGAGCAGGCGGCCGACGCGTTGATGCACTGCGGGCTACGCATGCGCGACCACGTGATGCGCGACGTGCTCGCCGCCTGACTACGAGTGAGAGAGACCATGGGAAGTCCATCTGAACTGGTTGCGACCCTTGGGCGCGAGATCGTGCCCATCCGGTTTGGCGCCGCGCCCGGCCATGAGCCGGACATCGCGACGCTGGGCTTCAAGGGCTACAACCTGTGGCGCATGGCGCGACTGGGGCTGCCGGTCCCGCAGGCAATCGTCATCGGCACCGGCTACTGCCGCGAATACCTGGCCAATCCGCACGGTCTGCCTGCCCACCTCGAGACAGCGCTCACCGCGCAGCTCGGTAGCCTGGAACTCGCTACGGGACTGAAGTTCGGCAGCGCACGCAAGCCGTTGCTGGTATCGGTGCGGTCCGGCGCGCCGGTGTCGATGCCGGGGATGATGGAGACCGTGCTCAATGTCGGGCTCACGGACTCGACCGTGCCCGGACTGCTGCGTCTGACCGGTAATCCGCGCCTGGTGTGGGACTCGTACCGACGCCTGGTGCAGTCCTTCGCCGAAGTCGTCTACAGCTGCAGCCCGGCGCCGTTTGAAGAAATGCTGCGCCAGCATCTGCGCCGCGCCGACGCCGAGAGCGCACGCAGCCTCGACTTCCGTGCGCTGCAGGAGCTCGCGCGCGGCGCGCTGGGCATCTTCGAGTCGCAGACCGGCCGACCGTTTCCGCAGAAACCTCTCGATCAGCTGCATGCCGCGATCGAATCGGTGTTCGCGTCATGGAACGGCAACAAGGCGCGCGAGTACCGCCGCCTGAACCAGATCGATGCCGGCACCGGCACCGCTGTGACGGTGCAGCGCATGGTTTACGGGAACGCTGGCGGCACGTCGGGCTCGGGCGTTGCCTTCACTCGCGATCCGTCCACCGGTGCGCCCGCCCTGTACGTCGACTTTCTGTTCAATGCCCAGGGCGAAGACGTCGTCAGTGGTCGCCAGTCGGCCGAGGACCTCGATGCGCTCGCCGCCCTGCTGCCCGACAGCGCGGAAGAGCTGTCCCGCGTGGCGCAAACACTCGAACGAGAATTTCGCGACATGCAGGAGTTCGAGTTCACGATCCAGGACGGTCGCCTCTTTCTGCTGCAGACGCGCACGGCCAAACGGACGGCGTGGGCTGCCTTGCGCAGCGCCATCGATCTCGTCGACGAGGGCCTGATCGACCCATCGACGGCGCTCCAGCGCCTTTGCACGCTCGACCTCGACCTCATCGAGCGGTCGGAAGTGCACGCTGAAGCCGCTCCGCTGGCGCGCGGCGTTCCGGCGGGGCTAGGCGTCGTCACCGGCAAAATCGCGCTCGACGCCGCGGCGGCGCGGCGCCTCAAGTCCGCCGGCCACGAGGTGATCCTGGTGCGCGACCATCCGTCGACCGACGACATCGCCGCGATCGCAGCGGCGGACGGATTGCTCTGCGCATCCGGCGGCCGCACGTCTCACGCCGCCGTCGTTGCGCGTCAGCTCGACAAGGCATGTGTCGTCGGCTGCTCCGCGCTGGCGATCGACACCGCCCGACGACGCTGCAGCATCGGCGCGACGGCGCTGTCGGAAGGCGAGATCGTGTCTGTGGACGCCGCGAGCGGTGAGATCTACGCAGGCGCCGTCAAGGTCGAGCGCATCGTTCCATCGGACGAGCTGCGGAAGGTCGATGCATGGCGCGCGGCCGCTGCGGCGACCTTGCCACACGACTGACATCGCCGTGTCGCGCCGCTGTCACGCGGTGCGCCAACACTGCGGCTCCGGGCCCTTGACATCAGGAGCAGTGCAGCGATGTCCGCTTCAGCTACGCCCGGCTCCACGAGCAAGCCTCCGGACACCGGCGGCCTGCCGCGCCAGGTGACCCTTGTCACCGATGCCTGGCACCCGCAGGTCAATGGCGTCGTTCATACCTGGTCCTACATCCAGCGCGAGTTCGCAGCGCTTGGCCACGCGCTTGACGTCATCAGTCCACAAGGCTCGCGCGGCATCCCGGCCCCCGGGGAACCCGATCTGCTGCTGTCGACCGAGCCGTTCCGCCATGTGCGGCGCGGATTGGCGCGCGGCACGCCGACTTCGCTGCACATCGCCACCGAAGGACCGCTTGGCTTTGCCGCACGCCGCATGGCGCTGAAGCACGGCTGGCAGTTCACGACCTCGTATCACACCCGCTTTCCGGAGTACCTGCAGGCGCGCTTCGGACTGCCGGCACGCATGACCTATCACCTGATACGCCGTTTCCACCGACCTTCGCGCCAGGTGCTGGTGCCGACGGAGGCCATGCGGCGCGAGCTCGAGTCACGGGGCTTCTCCCGCACGCGCGTCTGGTCGCGTGGTGTCGATACCCGAACCTTCGCGCCGGGTCGTCGCGACGCACTCGATCTGCCACGGCCGATCTTCCTGTACGCCGGGCGCGTCGCCCCCGAGAAAGGCCTCGATGCCTTCCTCTCGCTCCACCTTCCGGGAAGCAAGGTGGTCGTGGGCGACGGCCCCGATCGTGCGCGGCTGCAGGCCGCCTACCCCCATGCCCACTGGCTCGGCCTGCACAGCCACGTCAAGCTCGCTGCGCTCTACGACGCCGCTGACGTGTTTGTCTTTCCGAGCCGCACCGACACGTTCGGGCTCGTGATGCTCGAGGCCATCGCCTGCGGCTGCCCAGTGGCCGCATTCCCCGTCACTGGCCCGATCGACGTCGTCACTCCGGGTGTCAACGGCGTGCTGCACGAGAGCCTGCGCCTGGCGTGCTTGCAGGCGCTTGGGCTCGACCGCCGCGCCGTGCATGCCAGCGTCGGGAATCGCCACTGGCGAGCCATCGCCGAGGACCTTCTGTCAGTCCTGGTGCCGATATCACCGAGGCGGATTGATGACGCCGCCGCGGCGACACAGCCGGCTTACGGTGCATCACGCTGAGGCGCATGCCGCGCGGCTTTTCGACGCTGATGTCTGCGCAGTTCCTGTCAGCGCTCGCGGACAACGCGATCCTGATCGTCGCCATCGCCCTGCTCGAGGCACGTGCGGCCCCGTTGTGGATGACGCCGTTCCTGAAGGTCGTGTTCATCGTCTCCTTCGTTGCCTTTGCGTTCGTCGTGGGCGCCTTGGCGGACTCGATGCCCAAGGCCCGCGTCATGCTGATCACCAATGGCATCAAAGCGATGGGCTGCATGCTGCTGCTGGCGGGTGTGCACCCTTTGCTGGCCTACGGGGTGATTGGCCTGGGCGCTGCCGCGTACTCACCGGCCAAGTACGGACTGTTGACGGAACTGCTGCCGCCGGCGCGACTGGTCACGGCCAACGCCTGGCTTGAAGGCCTGACGATCGCCTCGGTGATCCTGGGCACCGTCGTGGGCGGTCTGCTGGTCAGCGCGGAGTTCGCGGCGTTGGTCGATGAACCACAGGCGAGGACGGCTGACGCACTGGCGGCAGCCGGTCTCGCGGTGCTTGGGCTTTACCTTGCGGCGGCCGTGGTCAACGGCTTCATTCCGGATCCGGGCCGGCGCTACACAGTTCCGCGCGCGCGGCCACGCGAACTGGCACAGGCGTTTCGCCATGCGCTGGCCAGCCTGCTCGCCGACCCGGCCGGGCGGGTCTCTCTGCTGGTGACCACGCTGCTCTGGGGGGTCGGCGCGACGCTGCAGTTTGTCGTCATAGACTGGGGCCGCGAACGCCTCGCGTTGCCGCTCGATCGGGCCGCAATGCTGCCGGGCGTCGTAGCCGTGGGTGTCGCGCTAGGAGCCGTGCTGGCCGCCCGCTGGGTCCGCCTTGAGCGCGCGTTCAGCATCCTGCCGGTCGGACTGGCGCTCGGCTTGCTGGTGATTGCCATCCTGCCCTTCAAGTCGCTCACGCTGGTCGCTGTGCTCCTGTTCATCAACGGCGTCGCCGCGGGCTACTTCGTCGTACCGATGAATGCGATGCTTCAGCATCGAGGCTATGTCCTGGTCAACGCGGGCCAGGCCATCGCGGTGCAGAACTTCTGCGAGAACCTCAGCGTCATGGTGATGGTCGGCGCCTACGCCGCACTGCGCGGCGTGGATGCGCCTTTGCTGCTGATTGTCGTCGCGCTCGGTGCTTTCATGTCGCTGGCCATGAGTGCAATCCAGGCTCACCATCACCAGGAGCCTCCGCGGCCCGTTCGCGTCCCATTACGGCGTGAGCCTTGATTGGCGCCAAGCCTTCGCTGCCTCAGCCACGCCTCTCTTTACTGCGCAGTGCCCCAAGAAAAAACCCGGCGTGAGCCGGGTTTTTTGATCAGTGCCCTGCACGCGGGCGTGGCCGCGGGACCGGGAGCGGCGCGCGCTGCGCGCACGACGCTCAGTTGGTCCGCGTGGCCGTGATCGTGATTCGCTCGAGTGCCACCACCTGGCTGGCGTCGTCAGCGCGCGGCTGCATGCCGGCCACGGTGCTGCCCAGAACCACGGCGCTGGTGACCAGTGCGACGGCGAAGGCGGCGAAGCGGGCTGAAAGGGAAGTCGTGTAGTGGGCGTTCATCGTTCGGTCCTTTCGTGAAGCGGTGTTCGTTGTCGATGTAGGCACTGTAGGCATCGGCACGTGCCCTTTCGAGCGACTTGCGACAAGCTGCAGGAATCGCGGCGTGAACTGCAAAGCCGATTTCGTCGCGCCAGCACGCCTTTCTGCAGTTCATCCGCCCAGGATGCATTTCGTCGCACGTAGCGGCACTTCGCGCCGGAATCGCCCCGTCCAAACCGGCAAGGGCCGTTTGCGCCGTCGTTTGCGCCGTCGTTTGCGCCGTCGACCGTCCGATGGGTCAAAACCGATGTCCGGTTTGGCACCGCTTTGGCGTCCTTTCCATCAAGAGCGCTCGAGATCGGCTCGAAGCTCCCAGACGGCCGGCCCTCGGGGCACGCCGATGTGATGAACCGCTCTTCTGGAAGGAGCCCTGCCATGACCACCAAGACCATCTGCCTCACCACGGCCGCCTTCGTCGCCGGAGCGTTTGCCGCGAGAGCGAACGCCGAGTGCCGCTGTGATCCGGCGCCGAGCTGGATGGACCGGGCCGCCTGCGAGGCCGCGGACAAGAGCCCCGATGCGCTGCGCCAGTTCGTCCAGCGCATGGACCGCAACCGCGTCAACCTCGAGTTCGCGGACTACGTCGACCTCAAGACGGCGCAGCGCTGGCAAGCCGAAGAACGCCGCCTGGCCGCAGCAAAGGACGCGCACAACTCGGCGCCGAAGGTCGCCCGCAACGAAGTGCGCTGAGTTCGCCTCGCCGTGTTTCTCGCAGTGCGGCTGCCCGGCCGTCCCTCCAGTCGGTCGCGGCAGCCGCGCTGCGGGAGCCTCGCGTCAAAGTAGAACGGTGCGACACCCCGGCACGGGCGGTACCATCGCCGCCAATGTCGACCGGGTCATTCCGCCGCGTGTTCGCAGCCGAGGTGGTTTCCACCTTCGGCTCGCTGATGAGCCGGCTCGCGATCCCCTGGCTCGCGGTACTGGTGCTCAAAGCCGAGCCGACGGCGATGGCGTGGCTGGCGATGGCGGACGTCGCGGCCGGTGCGCTCGCCGCGCTCATGCTGGGGGCACTGGTTGACCGCTGGCCCAAGCGGCGCACGATGATCGCCGCCGATCTCATGCGCGCGGTGATGCTCGCCACCGTGCCGGTGATGGCCCTGCTCGATCGGCTGTCGATCGGCTGGCTGGTCGTCGTCGTCGCGGTCAATGGCGCCCTCACCGTGGCGTTTGAACTCGCGCAGTCCGCCTGGATCGCGCGCAGCACCGCGCAGGCGGACCTGACACAGCGCAATTCCGCACTGGCGGCCGGCTCCGCCGCGACCGAGGCCGTGTCGTTCAGTCTCACCGGGTGGCTGTTCCAGTGGCTCGGCGCGGTCGTCGTGATGGTGGCCGATGCGCTGACCTACGTTGCCTCGGCGCTGCTGCTCGTGAAGATCAGTGAACCGCCGCCGCTGAAGGAAGAGACGCCGGCGGCCGCCACCTTCCCGGGACGCCTGCGGGCGCTCGTGTCGGAAGTGCAAGCGGGACTGCGTGCCGTGGCCGCCGATCCGGTGCTGCGCGGGCTGGCGGTGGTCGCCACGCTGGTCGCGTTCGCAATGAGCTTCGCCAGCACCACCTACATGATCTACGTCTCGCGCGACGTGGCGTTCCCGACCGGCACGCTGGGGCTACTGTTCGCGCTCGGCGGCATCGGGTCGCTCGTCGGCTCGTGGCTGACCGCACGTACCGCCAACCGCATCGATGCGCGGTCCTGGCTGGTCGGCAGCCTCGCACTATGGGCGCTCGGCAGCGTGGCCACGCCGCTTGCGACCACGGCCGGGCTGATCGGCATCGTGCTGATTGCCACGCAGCAGATCGTCGGCGATGCCGGCGGCATGGCCTACGGAATTGCGGATCGCACGCTGCGGCAGAGCTACGCCGCGCCGGAGTACCTCGCGCGCGTCGATGCCAGCGTGCGCACGCTTGGCTACACCGCCACGCTTGTGGGAGCGCTGGTGAGCGGTATGCTGGCCGAGCGCTACGGCGCTCGCGCGCTGCTGTTCGCGTCGTCGGCACTGATCGGCGTGGCCGCACTGACGGCGGCACTGCTGCTGCGGGCACGTCCCTCAGCGGTCACGCCTTGAGTCATCGAGATGCCGCGGCGGCGGCTGGGCAGTACTCAGAATCTGTACTGCTTGCCAACGGCCGATGGCACGACGGCCTCGCCAAAGGCGCTGGCCAATGCGCCGGTCGCTCTCCAGCCGGTGCAGTGGGCAGCCGCGATGACACGCAGATTGAACTCACTCATGGCCTCGACGGTTTCGGGGATCACTCGCTCGTTCGTGCCCGACAGATGGAAGCCGCCCATCACTCCGTAGATGGGCAAGTGCGGAAAGCAATCGCGGGCGTGCTTGAGGACGTTGACCACCCCCGCATGCGAGCAGGCCGTGAAGATCACCAGTCCCTTGCCCTTGACGGCGACGGCGACGAAGCGCTCATCCATGATCAATGGATCCGGCTCCCAGCCGCTGCCATCTTCCGTCCGGCGGTGCTGGCCCGGCAATCCGGTCTCGAATGCCGTCACGCGCGGAATCTCGCCGCTGACGTAGAAGCAGTCGTCCAGGATCGACTGGGCACGGGTCGCATGGACGACTTCGGCTCCATGCTGAGCAAGCTGATGGGCGCTCGGCACGTCTTCAAAGAGCCGGAACGAACCGTCGGCCGCCTTCGTCGCGCGTGACCGGTACATGTCCGGGTGCATGTAGGTCGGAACATCGCGACCACCATTGCGCTGCCGGGTCATCTGCAACGCACGCAGCATGGCACCACAGTGGTCCCAGTGCCCGTGCGACAGGACGATGCCTTCAATCCGTCCCATGTCGAACCCCAGACGCTCGACATTGCGATCGAAAACGACTTCGTCCGGTCCGGTATCGAACAGCAGCGTCCGTTCCCGACCACCGTGCCTGACCGTCAACGCACAGGAGAGCCCATGCGCCGCGCAGCAGAGGCAGCGCCCCGACAGGGCCCGCATCCCGCGCTTCCACAGGCGCGGCCATTCGTTCTCGACAAAGAGCGGCGACGTGGAAAGGTTGTCGGTGACGTTGTCGACGAGTACGAGAACCTCGACTTCGTCAGCCTCCACAAGTGACGGCATCACGCCCTCCTGTCGCGGTCGGTGGTGACCTCGAGGGATTGTGTTCGCTTTGCCTCGGATGCGGAAGCCCGGCGAGGTCTCCGAAGGAAGCCAGGGGCTGTCCGCGCGTCGCTCCCGTGCGCGCTTTCTTACAGATGCGATTCACATAAGCATGTAGCGAATCGATCCGCGCCGCGGGTAAGCAATCGCCGCAACACATCGACCAACGGTGGCGCACGGAAATTTCAACGAATCGAACCCCCGCCGTGCCAATGACCTCAACCCACCCCTTAGGAGACTCAAATGACCATCCGCCCCTTGATTGCCGCCCTCGCCTTCGCTTCACTCGTTGCGCCACTGGCCGCACACGCCGACGCGCCGTCGGGCGACATCAACACCGTGTTCGCGATCGACGCGAACGCGCAGGCCAGCGTGCCGAACTTCGACCGGCGCGAACATCGCACCTACGTCGAAGACATCCTGGCGGGTCCGTCCGCCAATACGGCCTCGCAGGTGACGCGCGAGCAGGTCCGCGAGGAACTCGCCCGCATGCCGCCGGAGCAGGTCGGCGCCTGAGCCTCTTATTCAGTATGCGCGGCCTCGGTCGCGCGGCGAGCGGCGCAGCGCCTGGGCAAAGGCGCTGCGCCGCGCGCTTCACCAGATCGTTGGGAATACCGCGGGGAAAACCGCCGAAGCTACGCGGGGAGCATCGCAGGAACGCAGCGCCATCGCGGCGCCGGCAAGTTTCAGTGCGCTGGGTGCCCCGCCGCCAGGCGCACGACGCCGCTCACCAGTGACACCGCCCAGCCATTGAGGCGCGGCGGCAGCGCCAGTGGCTTCAGCAGCATCTTGGTCGACATCGTCACCGGCAGGTTCGGTGTGATCCGCGTGCGCATGCTGCGCTGGAACGCCTTGTAGTCGGCCGCCGTGCAGGGCCGCTCGGGGTAGCGGCCGTTCCACGCGTGGCGAAAGGCAATGTCGCCGTCATCGTCGAACGCCTCGAGCACGCGCCGCAGCAGCGCCCGCGCCACGCGCCAGCGCGACGGCCGGCCGTTGGCGGCGCAGTAGCGGCGGTAGGCATCGTAGAAGTAGGAGTAGTGCCGCACCTCGTCGCTCTTCAGGTGCGCCGTGATTTGCTTCAGCACCGGTTCGGTCGCATAGGTGTTCAGCGTCTGGTAGAGCGTCGAGGTACCGGTTTCGACAACGCAGCGCGCGGCCATTTCGAGCGCGCGCGAGGGTTCAAGCTCCTCCTGCGTGCAGGCGGCCGCATACTCCGGATAGAAACCGCCGAAGGCGCGCTCCCAGCTGAATTCCGGCCACACTGCTTCCACGTAGGCGCGCAGCGCCGCACCGTGCTGCAGTTCCTCCGGCTGCCAGTGGACGCGCAGCCAGCTCGCCAGCTCGGCATCACCGGAGTAATACTCGATCAGGTTGCTCGCGTAGTGGTGCGTGGCTGCCTCGACCAGCGCCGAGGTGGCGAGCAGAAAGAAGAGCGCATCGTCGTCGCGAACCTTGTCGTGCTCCAGCCGGGTGAAGTCGATATCTGCCAGCCGCCACGGCAAGGCCGGCGCCGGAACGGTGTCAATGCCCGCGGCCGTAGCGGCCGCGGTCTCCGGCACGACGGTTGATGTCATTTGCATGACAACGAGTTTACCGACCCGATCCGCCTGGACGCCGGGCCGGCGCGGGCGCCTGAAGTGGGACGGCCGCCGCCGGAGCGATGCCACGGGTTCACGCCGCACCACTCGCTGCATGGCGTTTCGGCAGGAAGAAGCCAAGACGCAAGGCGGTGCGCCGCCCGATGACGCTTGTCCGGGTTGATCTGGCCGGCACCACCAGCCTGCACTTGCGACTTGCCGGAAATGACAGGCCCACGGATCGGCGTCCGCGGCACGTGCCGCTAGACTCCGCCCCCACGTCCCTGCTTTCCGGCATCGCCCTTGCGCGCTCGCCGCTGTAGCGCTTGGCCTTCTCAGGAGCCACCCCCGGTCGCCGGACCCCATCCATCGTTCTCTGGGAGAAAAATAGTGAAGAAGACATCCCGTTGGCTGCCGGCAGCGGCCGCCGTGGTGCTGCTGGCACTGACCGGCTGTGGCAAGCAGGAAGCACCCAAGGTTGCCGAGAAAGCCGCGGCGGACGTCAAGGCCGCGGTCAAGGCGGTCGAGTCCGACGCCAAGGAACTCGAAGCGCGCGAGATCGCGATTGCGGCCTACGAATACGCCTACCCGCTGGTCACGATGGAGATCACGCGCCGCGTGATGACCAACGTCGAAAAGCCCGAGGGCTCCAAGGCACCGATGGGCCACTTCGCCCGCCTGCGCAGCTACCCGGCGGTCGATGATCACTCGGTCACCGCTCCCAACGCCGACACCCTTTACACGCTGGCCTGGCTCGACCTCTCAAAGGAGCCGTGGATCGTCAGCCTCCCCGACATGAAGGACCGCTATTTCCTGTTCCCGATGCTCGATGGCTGGACCAACGTCTTCCAGGTTCCCGGCAAGCGCACCACCGGCACCAAGGCGCAGAAGTACGCGCTCACCGGGCCGGGCTGGACCGGCACGCTGCCGGCCGGCGTCACCGAGTACAAGTCGCCGACCAACCTGGTGTGGCTGCTCGGGCGCATCTACTCCACCGGCACGCCGGAGGACTACAAGGCCGTCCACGCGCTGCAGGACCAGGTCTCTGCGGTGCCGCTGTCGTCGTACGGCAAGCCCTACACGCCGGCGCCGGGCAAGGTCGATACAACGATCGACATGAAGACCGCGCCGCGTGACCAGGTCAACGCAATGGACGGCGCACGCTACTTCAAGCTCTTCGCCGAGCTGTTGAAGGCCAACCCGCCGGCCGGCGATGACGCGCCGATGGTGGCGAAGCTGGCCAAGATCGGCATCGTCCCCGGCCAGAACTTCGACGTTATGAAGCTTGACCCGGCGGTGGCCAAGGGCGTCGCCGCTGCGCCGAAGCCTGCGCAGGAAAAGATCAGCAGCCTGGCCGAGGCGGTCGTCGCGGGCAATGCCAAGCTCGAGCACGGGTGGCTGTTCTTCCCGAAGACCGGCATCTACGGCACCAACTATCGCAATCGCGCGCTGATCACCTGGTACGGACTCGGCGCCAACCGCCCGGAAGACGCCGTGTACCCGACCTCCGAAGGGCCGGAACTCGTCAAGAAGTACAGCGGCGCGAACAAGTACGTCGCGCGCTTTGCCAAGGGCGAGCTGCCGCCGGTCAACGCGTTCTGGTCGATCACGATGTACGACAAGAACTACTTCTTCGTGCCGAACCCGATCAAACGCTACAACGTGAGTTCGCGCAACAAGTTCAAGACCAATTCCGACGGCTCAGTCGACCTCTATATCCAGAAGGATTCGCCGGGCAAGGACAAGGAGTCCAACTGGCTGCCGGCACCGGAGGGCGAGTTCGTACTGATGATGCGGCTCTACTGGCCCAAGGAAAAGCCGCCGTCCATCCTCGATGGCAGCTGGAAGCCGCCGCACGTGGCTGAGGTGAAGTAACCGCCGAGTGGCAGACGGCCGCTGGGCTGCCGCGAGGCAGCCCAGCCGTCGCTTCCCGCCTTTTCCGCCCGGTCACCGACTCCGGACCGGAACCGCCGCGCTCCCGGCCTGAGGAGGCGGCGGCACCGCCTCCTGCGCCCCCAAAACTGTTGTTGTGCACGCGCATCGAATGACCGGGCGCGTGTTGCGACGCAGCGTCCATCGCTACAATCGGATGACATTTCGATTGCACCGACATGGACAAGAAGGCCGCCTCGAGCGGCGCACCACCGGCGAGCGCAGGACCAGGCAAGGGCAAGGCGGCCCCGGCCGCGCCGACCAATTTCATCCGCAACATCATCGCCGCCGACCTCGCGCGCGGCACCTACGAGCCACGTCAGTGGGGCGGCAAGCCCGGACCGTATGACCTGCACGCCCACGCGCCGGTCGACCCGGCGAAGATCCGCACGCGCTTTCCGCCGGAGCCCAACGGGTACCTCCACATCGGCCACGGCAAGAGCATCTGCCTGAACTTCGGCCTCGCCCGCGACTTCGGCGGGCGCTGCCACATGCGCTTCGACGACACCAACCCGGTCAAGGAAGACCAGGAGTTCGTCGACGGCATCCTCGACACGGTGCGCTGGCTCGGCTTCGACTGGGCCGGCGGCGGCGAGAACAACCTGTACCACGCCTCGGACTACTTCGAGGACATGTACCGCTTTGCCGAACACCTGATCACCACCGGCTACGCGTATGTGGACGAGCAGAGCGCCGACGCAATTCGCGAGACGCGCGGCACGCTCACCGAGGCCGGCGCCAACTCGCCGTTCCGCGACCGGCCGATCGACGAGAACCTGCGCCTGTTCCGCGAGATGCGCGCCGGCGGCCACGCCGAAGGCAGCATGATCCTGCGCGCCAGGATCGACATGGGCTCGCCGAACATCAACATGCGCGACCCGGCGATCTACCGCATCCGCTTTGCCGAGCACCACATGACCGGCAACAAGTGGGTGATCTACCCGATGTACTCGTACGCGCACCCGATCGAGGACGCGCTGGAGAACATCACCCACTCGATCTGCACGCTGGAGTTCGAGGACCAGC
>Ga0209254_10001316_pt1 | contig 22030 bp, 19 predicted proteins | sample FrelakmetDIP11DI_FD_187148 | JGI IMG/M metagenome (GOLD analysis project Ga0209254, IMG submission 187148) | Freshwater lake sediment microbial communities from the University of Notre Dame, USA, for methane emissions studies - DIP11 DI (SPAdes)... | ecosystem: Environmental > Aquatic >...
TAGACCAGAGTCCGCAACTCGACCCCGGGCCGCAAGCCCGGGGTTTTTTTTCGCCCGCTCAGGGCCCGCCGATGCGCAGCGCGTCGATCGCTACCCGCACCTCGAGCAGGAAGCTCAGGAGCGCGCCGACCAGCGCCCCCATCGCGAGCACGAACAGCACCGCCACCGGGCCCGCCAGGTTGATCGGCACGAAGGTGCTGGCGAACAACAGGGCAATCACGAGGGCGACCAGCAGTGCGGCAATCGTGCTCAAGGTGATCGACACGTTGATCAGGCGCGCGCGCCGGGCCGCGACCTGGAGCTGGCGGCGCGACTCCTCCGCCGACGCGGCCGCCGCCTGACGCAGGCCCTCCTCGACCTTGCGCGCGCGGTCCACGATGCGCGCCAGCCGGTTCGTCAGCACGCCCAGGAAGACGCCGATGCCCGACAGCAGGAACACGGGCGCCACGGCGAGCTCGATCGCGTGGGCGATGTCGACGACCTCGATTCCGTCCATGGCGCGCATTCTAGGGCAGGCCGTGCGCCACCGTTGCGCCCGTCGCTGGGCCCGCGCAGCATGCACGCCGCGGGGTGCGCATGAGTTTCAAGGATCACTTCTCCCGTCAGTCCGCCGCGTATCGCCGCTTCCGGCCCGGCTATCCCTCCGCGCTCTTCGAGTTCGTCGCGGCGCGGGCGCCCGGACGGCAGCTGGCGGTGGACTGCGCGACCGGTAATGGCCAGGCCGCGGTCGAGCTGGCGCGGCACTTCGACTCGGTGCTCGCGGTGGACGCCAGCACGAGCCAGCTCGCGAGCGCCGAGCCGCGCGCGCGGGTGCACTACGCGGCGGCCCTCGCCGAGCAGCTACCGGTTCGCGCGCACGCCGTCTCGCTGGTGGCCGTCGCGCAGGCGGTCCACTGGTTCGATTTCGGCCGCTTCCATGCCGAGTGCCGCCGTGTCCTGGTGCCGGGTGGACTGCTGGCTGTCTGGAGCTACGAGAAATTCCGCGTGGACGCGGCGGTCGACGCGGTCGTGGACCGGTTCTACACGGACGTGGTCGGCCACTACTGGCCGCCCGAGCGGCGCTACGTGGACCAGGGCTACCGCACGCTGCCCTTTCCGTGGCGTGATGAGGCTGCACCCGATTTCGGAATCGAGACCGACTGGGACCTCGAGGAGGTCATGGGATACCTCGCGACCTGGTCCGCCGTGCAGCGCTACAAGGACCAGCTCGGGCGGGACCCGCTGCCCGACCTGCGTCCGCAGCTGGCCGCGCTCTGGCCCGCCGCAGGCACGCGCCGGCTCCGCTGGCCGATCCACCTGCGCATCGGCCGGGCCTGACTCGCCTATACTCCGCGGCCTTGCGTCCGGCCCGATCGGGCCCGACCCCCTGTCCATGGAGAACCGAGATGACGCGCTGGTCCTTCCCCGTCGCCTGCCTCTTGACCGTGGCCGCCGTGGCCGGCACACCACTGCCCGACGCGCGGGCTGCCGCCCCGACCACCGGTGCGCCGCCGTCCGGCGTGCTGCTCGGGAACCTCGACCCTACGGTGCGTCCGCAGGACGACTTCTACCGCCACGTCAACGGCAAGTGGCTCGCCGCGACCGAGATCCCGGCCGACCGGTCGAACTTCGGCGCGTTCTCGAAGCTGCAGGACGACGTCGAGACGAATCTCAAGGCCATCGTCGAGGAAGCCGCGGGCGCCGGTGCGGGCGGCAATCCTGAGCAGCGCATGGTCGGCGACTTCTACGCGAGCTTCATGGACGAGGCACGCACCGAGCGTCTCGGTCTCGCGCCGCTCGAGCCCGAGTTCGCCCGTATCGCGGCCATCGAGGACCGTGCCGGCCTGCTCGACTACCTCGCCCATGCGGGGCTGGTCGGCATCGGCAACCCGATCGAGTTCGGTGTCCGGCCGGACGCCAAGCGACCCGACATCAATACCGCCTGGACAGGCCAGTCGGGCCTCGCCATGCCCGACCGCGACTACTACCTCAAGGACGACGCACGCTTCGTCGAGATGCGCGGCAAGTACCAGGCGTACGTGACGGCCGTGCTGACGATGGCGGGCCGCAAGGACGCTGCGGATGCCGCCCGGCGCGTCATGGAGTTCGAGACCCGGCTCGCGCAGGCGTCGTGGCCGCGGGTGGATCTGCGTGACCCGACCAAGACGTACAATCCCTTCGACCTCGCGGGTGCTGCGAAGGCCACGCCGGGCCTCGACTGGACGCGCTACTTCGCCGGTCTCGGCATCAAGGGCCACGACCAGCTTGTCGTCGGCCAGCCGAGCTATTTCGCCGAGGTCGGCAAGGCGCTCGAGGACGTGCCGCTCCAGACCTGGAAGGACTACCTGCAGGTCCGCGCCATCGACTCGTATGCGCCGTACCTCAACGACGCGCTGGTGCAGAAGCACTTCGACTTCTACGGCCGCACGCTCTCCGGCACGCCGGAACTCAAGCCGCGCTGGAAGCGCGGTCTCGCCGAGACCGAGGCCGCGATCGGCGACCTGCTCGGCAAGGCCTACGTCGCCCGCCACTTCCCGCCGCAGGCGAAGCAGCGCATGGACGAGCTGGTGGCCAACCTCCTGAAGTCGTTCGGCACCTCGATCGACGAGCTCGAGTGGATGGGCCCCGAGACCCGCCGCGAGGCGCACGCCAAGCTCTCGGACTTCTCGGTGAAGATCGGCTATCCGGAGAAGTGGAAAGCGTACCCGGGCCTCGAGGTCCGTCGCGACGACCTCGTGGGCAACGTGCTGCGCGCCCGCGAGGTCAACGTCAAGCGAGAGCTCGCCAAGCTCGGCCGGCCCGTGGACCGTACCGAGTGGTTCATGACGCCGCAGACGGTCAACGCCTATTACAACCCGGCCGGCAACGAGATCGTGTTCCCGGCCGCCATCCTGCAGCCGCCGTTCTTCGACATGAACGCCGACGACGCCGTGAACTACGGCGGCATCGGTGCGGTGATCGGCCACGAGATCAGCCACGGCTTCGACGACCAGGGCCGCAAGTTCGACGGCAAGGGCGCGCTCCGCGACTGGTGGACGGAGGAGGACAACGAGCGCTTCCGCAAGCGCACCGACCGGCTCGTGGCCCAATACGCCGCTTTCAGCCCGTTGCCCGGGCAGAACCTGAACGGAGAGCTCACGCTCGGCGAGAACATCGGCGACCTCTCCGGCCTGTCGGTGGCGTACAAGGCCTACCGCCTCGCGCTCGGCGAGCAGAAGGCGCCGGTGCTCGACGGCTACACGGGCGACCAGCGCTTCCTCATCGGCTGGGCCCAGGTGTGGCCGCGCAAGTACCGCGACGACGAGCTGCGCAAGCGCCTCGTTACCGACCCCCACAGCCCGAGCGAGTACCGTGTCAACGGCATCGTCCGAAACATGCCGCAGTTCGTCGAGGCGTTCGGGTTGAAGGAGGGCGACGGCCTGTACCTGGCGCCCGATCAGCAGGTCCGCATCTGGTAAGGTCCAATCCATCGGTGGCCGGGATCTGGAGATTCCGGCTGCCGGCCCCATAATGACGGCCCCGACCGGGCCTTACGTTGCCGAGGAGAGCGTCCGATGCGCGCATTGAGAGTCGCCCTGATCGTTATCGCGAGCACCCTGTTGTCGGCCTGCGGTTACAACACGCTGCAGGTGCAGGATGAGCAGGTGACGTCCGCGTGGTCCGAGGTCGTCAACCAGTACCAGCGACGCGCCGACCTGATCCCCAACCTGGTCAACACGGTCAAGGGCTTTGCCGCCCAGGAGCAGGCCGTGCTGGTGGGCGTGACCGAGGCCCGCGCCAAGGCTACGCAGATCCAGGTGAACGCGAACGACCCCGAGTCGCTGCGCCAGTTCCAGGCTGCGCAGGGCGAGGTCTCGAGCGCGCTGTCGCGCCTGATGGTCGTCGTCGAGCGGTATCCGGAACTCAAGTCCGACCAGAACTTCCGCGACTTGCAGGCGCAGCTGGAGGGTACGGAGAACCGCATCACCGTGGCGCGTAACCGCTACATCCAGGCGGTGCAGGACTTCAACGTCACCGTCCGGCGGTTCCCGACCAATCTCACGGCGATGCTGTTCGGCTACAAGGTCAAGCCGAACTTCGCGGTCGAGAACGAGGCGGCGATTGCGCGGCCTCCGACCGTGGACTTCACCGCCCCGGCGCCAGCGCCGGCACCGGGAACGAATTGACCCAGCGCCGCGCCGCCGGCGCGCGGCGCGGCCCCATGCCCGTGACCGCATCGGGATCTCGCCTGGCCAGGACTCGCGCGGCGGCGTTCTTCGCCGCTGCGTTCCTGCTGCTCTGCGGCTCGGCGCCGGCGCAGCAGCTCGTCCCGGTCCCGCCGCTCAGTTCTCCGGTCACCGACGTGACCGGCACCCTCACGTCCGACCAGGTCGCAGCGCTCGAGGCCAAACTGCGCGCCTTCGAGCAGGCGAAAGGCAGCCAGGTGGCGGTACTCATCGTGAGGACCACGCAGCCGGAGGTCATCGAGCAGTACGCAATCCGCGTCGTCGATGCCTGGAAGCTGGGCCGGCGCAACGTCGACGACGGTGCGATCCTCATCGTGGCGCTCGACGACCGCAAGCTGCGCATCGAGGTGGGCTACGGACTCGAGGGCGCGCTGCCCGACGCGATCGCCAATCGCATCATCGACGAGGACGTCGCGCCGCAGTTCCGTCGCGGCGACTACTACGGCGGCATCGCCACCGGCCTGGACCGCATGATGCGGGTCATCGAGGGCGAGCCGCTGCCGGAGCCGGAGATCAGCTCGCCCGCACAGGGCGTCCCCGGGCTCTTCTCGCTGCTGCCGTTCCTTTTCATCTTCGCGCTGGTCGGCGGGAAGATCTTCCGCCGCCTGTTCGGCCGCGTCGGCGGCGCGCTCGCCACCGGCGGACTCGTCGGGTTCCTCACCTGGCTGCTGATCGGCATCCTCGGCCTGTCGATCGGCGCCGCCTTCCTGGCCTTCATCTTCTCGCTCGGCGGCGGCATCGGCGGCGGGCCGACCGCGGGGGGCACCGGCTGGTCCAGCCGGCGTCACGGCCGCGGCTGGGGTCACCCGGGCGGATTCGGCGGCGGCTGGAGCGGCGGCGGTGGACTCGGCGGCGGCTGGAGCGGCGGCGGCGGCGGATTCGGGGGCGGCGGCGCCTCGGGGAGCTGGTAGGCGCATGGATTGGGCACGCTGGTTCCGGCATCTGTTCGCCACGCGCGGCAGCCTGCGACGTGCGTTCACGGCCGAGGCCCTCGACGCCATCGAGCGGGCCGTGGACGAGTCCGAGCGGCAGCACTCCGGCGAGATCCGCGTCGCCATCGAGGGCGCGCTCGAGCCGGGCGACGTCTGGCACGGCAAGGCGCCTCGGGAGCGGGCGCTCGAGGTGTTCGCCGCGCTCGGCGTATGGGACACCGAGGCGAACAACGGGGTGCTGATCTACGTGCTGCTGGCGGATCACGACGTCGAGATCGTCGCGGATCGCGGCTTCAACGAGCGCGTGCCGGCCGCGGAGTGGCTGGCGGCCTGCGCGGACATGGAGCGCGAATTCCGCGCCGGCCGGTTCCGCGAGGGCGGGGTGGTGGGCGTCCAGGACGTCGGCCGGATCATCGCCCGGCATTTCCCGCAGCTTCCTGGGCAGCGCGACGAGGACGAACTGCCCAATCGACCGAGGCTCTTGTGAACGGCGCCGGGCGGAATGCCCGGAAGGAGCAGGCCCAAGTGAACCATCGAAGCAAGCGCGCGACCCCGGTCCGGTGGCGCAACGCAGCGCTCGTCGCGACGCTGGCGCTCGGCGGGTGCAGCATCTTTGAGCCGCGCGAGCCTGCGCCGGTGGAGCCGGCCGAGCCGCCGCCGCCGGTGATCGAGGCTCCGCTCGCGACGCACCGGTTTCCTTTCGATCCGGAGTCCACCGGCGTCGTGGGCCAGCTGCAGGTGACCCACGCGCGCCACGAGGACACGCTCTCCGACATCGCGCGCCGCTTCAACCTCGGCTACGAAGAAGTGGTCCGCGCCAACCCGGGCGTGGACCCCTGGCTGCCCGGTGAGGGCACGCGCATCGTGCTGTCCACGCAGTTCGTGCTGCCAGACGCGCCGACCGAGGGCATCGTTGTGAACCTCGCCGCGCTGCGGCTCTTCTACTTCCCGAAGCCGGGCAAGGACGGCGAGCGCGTGGTACTCACCTACCCGATCGGCATCGGCAAGGTCGGCTGGGCGACGCCCGAGGGACGGACCACCGTCGTGTCGAAGCGCCGTAACCCGTCGTGGACGCCGCCCGCCTCGGTGCGCAAGGAGCACGCGGCCGAGGGCGATCCCTTGCCGGCGCGCGTGCCGCCCGGTCCCGACAATCCGCTCGGCGCGTATGCGATGAACCTGGGCTGGAGCAGCTACCTCATCCACGGCACGAACAAGCCGGCGGGCGTCGGACTGCGCGCGAGCCACGGCTGCATACGCATGTACCCCGAGGACATCGCCGCCGTTTTCGATCGCATTCCCATCGGCACGAAAGTCACGGTGGTGAATCAGCCGCTGCTGTACCGCTGGCACGAGGACAGCCTGTACGTGCAGTCCCATCCGCCGCACGAGGAGATGCGCGCGGGACAGGAAACCGCGCCCGCGGAGCAGGCGGCGCTTTTCAACGACGTCATCTCCGACCGCATCTGGCAGCGGGCCAAGGAGCACGGCGGCGCGATCAGCTGGCCCGTCACGGAGCGGGTGGTGACCGAGGCACGCGGGGTCGCCGTGCCCGTCTCGCGGCGCGGCATCTCCTACGAGGGCTTCCTCGCCTCCGCGCGGCTGGTGGAGAACGCGCTTCCGGACGGTGCGAACTGGGACGGCGGCGACGGTGGCGAGCCGGTCTCGGCCGTCGCACCCGCGCCGGGCGAACGCGTCGGGCACTGATCGGCCGGCGAGGCGGCGCCCGAGATCACGCGGTCGGCGGTGTGCCCGAATCGGGCCGGGTGCCCGCCCGCGCCCCGAGCGCCGTCGTCATCGAGCCGGCGACGACCAGCAGCGCGCCGAGGACGTTCCACCCCGACAGGGCCTCCGCCGGCGCTGCCGCGGGCCACAATCCCGCGGCCGCGTGCACGCCGATCAGGGTGAAGACCGGCGCGAGCGTGACGACCGCGCTCACTCGCGATACTTCCCAGTGCTCGAGCGCCTCGGCGAAGCAGCCATAGGCGATCACCGTGTTCGCGCAGCAGAAGGCGAGCATGCCGAGTTGCAGGCGGTCGAGCTCGAGCACCTGTGCGAGCGCTGCCGGGGGCAGCAGCAACGGGACGGCGCCCAGGTAGAGCAGGAACAGCACCTGCTCGGAGGCGAGCTGCACGAGCAGCTGCTTCTGCGCCAGCGCGTACGCAGCCCAGGAGAGTGCGGCGAACAGCATGAGGGCGACGCCGAGGCCGAGTCGCGTGTCGAGGGAGAACACCTCCGCGACCCGGTCGTGGAAGAACACCGCGAGACCCGCGACCAGCAATGCGAACCCGGCCCACTGCAGCGGGACGAAGCGCTCGCGGAACACGAGCACGCCTCCGAACAGCAGGAACAGCGGTGCGAGCTGGATCAGGATCTGGGCGACGGCGGGGCTCGTGAGCTCGAGTGCCACGAGGTAGCCTACGTAGTTCGCGACCAGGCACAGCAGGGCCGCGAGGTAGAGCCACCAGCCGCGCCGCGTGAGCGGGGCCTTGATCGGCAGACGTCGGCGCCACGCGAGAAATGCGCCGAGCGCGATCGCGGCAGTCGTGAACCGGTACCAGGTCAGCGTCCAGGCATCCATGCCCGCCAGCGTGACCTTGAGTGCGATCGGCAGGAGGCCCCAGAACACCGCGGTCGTGAGCGCGAGGGCGAGGCCGAGCTGCCAGCGGCCGGTGGTGGTGTGCATCTACATGGGGGTAAGCGCGGAACGCAACAATACAAGAACCTGTGCTAACGTAATTCCGTATCGAATTCGGGGGCATCTTGCGCGATCCGGCGCTCAGCAGCTTCGTCGTCACGGAAGGGCCCGGCGCCGACAACGCCATTGCCCGCAGGCCCACGGCCGTGACCGCATTCGTGGGTCGCGCCCTGCGCGGCCCGGTGAACCGTCCCGTCGCGGTTCGCAGCTTCGCCGAGTTCCAGCATGCGTTCGGGGGCCTCTGGCAGCCGAGCACGCTCTCCTATGCCATCGAGCAGTTCTTCGAGAACGGCGGCCAGGTCGCGCTGGTCGTGCGGGTCGTGAACGGCGGTGCGCCCGCCACGATCACGCTGCCCTGCGGCGCGGAGACGCTGACGCTCGCGGCGCTGAGCCCGGGATCGCGCGAGATGCTGCGGGCCTCGGTGGACTACGACAACATCGGTGCGAACGAGCCCGAGCGGTTCAACCTCGTGGTGCAGCGCGTGCGCGCCCACGGCTCCGAGCGCATCGAGGACCAGGAGATCTTCCGGCGGCTGTCCGTCGTGCCCGGCACCACCCGCTACGTGGCCGGCGCGCTGCAGGAATCGGGACTGGTCCGCGTCCGAGGTGCGGTGCCGGCGACCCGCCCGGAGCAGACGTTCCGCAGCGGCTCGCGACACCCGATCGGCTATGTGGATTCGAACCCGGACGGCGACGACGGCGGGCCGCTCACCGACTACGACGTCATCGGTTCGCCTGAGACGGGCTCGGGCCTGTTCGCCCTGGCCTCGGCCGAGGACGTGCACTTCGTCTGCATACCGCCGCTGGCGCGCGATCGCGACGTCGGGCCCGGCACGCTGATGGTGGCGGCACGCCTGTGCCGCGAGCGTCGAGCGATGCTGGTCGTGGACCCGCCGGCTGCCTGGGACACCTGCGACGACGCGGTGCAGGGGCTGCGCGAGCTCGACTTCCGCTCGGAGCACGCGCTGATGTGCTTCCCGCGCGTGGTGGCCTTCGACCGACTTCGCGGCCGTCCGGAGGTGTTCGCCAACTGCGGCGCGGTGGCGGGCACGATCGCGCGCCTCGACGAGCAGCGCACCCCATGGCACGCGGGCCCCGACGACGAGCTGCTGCTCCGGCTCGGGACCCGGCCGACGCGCGTGCTCACGGACGTGGAGCGCCAGCGCCTCGCGGCGCACGGCGTGAACCCGCTGCAGGCCTTGCGCTCCGCGAGCCCGCGGTCGCTGCCGCTCAAGACGCTGGCGGGTGGTGCGGCCGAAAGTGCCGAGGGTGCGCTGCTGACGGTGCAGCGCCGCCGGCTCCTGCTGATGAACAGCATCGAGATCGGCACGCGCTGGGCGCTGTTCGATGCCCCGGAGCGCGGCGTGTGGCGCAAGCTCGAGCGCCAGGTGCAAGCGTTCCTCCAGCCGCTTGCTGACGCGGGACTGTTCGGTGCGGCGGGGGAGCCCGGTGCCTTTCAGGTCGTCTGCGACGAGCGACTGAACGGCCCGGACGAGGTCGCCGCCGGCCGCGTCAACCTGCTGGTCTCGCTTCGGACCGCGCGGCCCGGCGCCTACTGGTCCTTCGTGGTGACGCATTCCCGCGAGGGCGGCCGCCTGCGTCCGGTGCGTTCGGCGGTGCTGCCCTCGAGTGCGCGGCTGGCCGTCGAGGCAGAGGAACTGGCGAACGCTGCGGCGGAGTCGCTCCGCCAGCGCACGGTTGCGCAGGCGCTGTACGGGCACTATCGCGAGCCTCGCCCGCCGCCGTCAGTCGTCGTCCGAAACAGCAGGCCCGTAACCGCCGCCGCCGGGAGTCTCGATCCGGAAACGATCGCCCGCATCCACCGCGAACTCGGCGGTGGCCTGCACCGTTTCTGAGCTTCCGTCCCGACGCTGCAGGCGGTTGATGCCGGTGGCGCCGGGCATTCCGCCCGCCAGCCCGAACGGCGGCACGCGCCGGTGATTCGAGAGGATCGCGGCGGTCATCGATTCACGGAACTCGACCTCCCGCACCAGACCGTCGCCGCCCCGCCAGGCGCCGGCCCCGCCCGAGCCCGTGCGCAGCGAGAATTCCCGCAGCAGCACCGGGAAGCGGCGTTCGAGCACCTCCGGATCGGTGAGCCGCGAGTTGGTCATGTGCGTCTGCACGCCGCTCGCGCCGGGGTAGCCCGGGCCGGCGCCGGACCCGCCCGCGATGGTCTCGTAGTACTGGTAGCGCTCGTTGCCGAAGGTGAAGTTGTTCATCGTGCCCTGCGCGGCCGCCTGCAGCCCGAGCGCCCCGTACAGTGCGTCCACCACGCACTGCGAGGTCTCGACGTTGCCAGCCACGACCGCACCGGGCGAGCGAGGGTCGAGCATCGAGCCCGGCGGCACGACGATCGAGAGCGGCCGCAGGCAGCCGGCATTGAGCGGGATCGGTTCGTCCACCAGCGTGCGGAACACGTACAGCACGGCGGCGACCGTGACGGCCCGTGGCGCATTGAAATTGTTGGCCTGCTGCGCGGAGGTGCCCGTGAAGTCCACAGTGGCGGCGCCGGCGTCGCGGTCCACGCGGATGCTCACCTCGACCTGCTGGCCGCTGTCCATCTCGTAGCGGAACCTACCGTCGCGCAGTCCGCGGATGGCGCGGCGCATGCACGCCTCTGCGTTGTCCTGCACGTGGCCCATGTAGGCGAGCAGCAGGGGCCAGCCGTGCATCGCCGCCGCCCGCTCGAGCTCCCGGATGCCGCGCGCATTGGCCGCGAGCTGCGCGCGCAGGTCCGCGAGGTTCTGCCCGGGGTTGCGCGCCGGCCACGCCGCACTTGCGAGCAGCCCGCGCACGGTGTCGGCGGCGAAGATCCCGTCGCGCACGATGCGCACGGGCTCGATCAGCACACCTTCCTCGCCGATGTTGCGGCTGCCCGGCGGCATCGAGCCCGGCGTAATGCCGCCGACGTCCGCATGATGGGCCCGCGAGGCGGTGAAGAAGTGCACGCGCTCGCCGGCCGCGTCGAACACAGGCGTCACCACGGTCATGTCCGGCAGGTGCGTGCCGCCGTGGTAAGGCGAGTTGAGCAGGTACGCGTCGCCGAGCCGCAGGTCCGCCCCATGCGCCTCGAGCACCGCGGTCACGCTCGCGCCCATCGAGCCGAGGTGCACCGGCATGTGCGGCGCATTGGCGACCAGGTTCGCGTCCGCGTCGAACAGCGCGCAGGAGTAATCGAGCCGCTCCTTGATGTTCACCGAGCTCGCGGTCTGGCACAGCACGACGCCCATCTGCTCGGCCACGTGCATGAAGAGGCCGCTGAACACCTCGAGCCGCAAGGGGTCGGGCGCCCCGGAAGCGCGAGACGCTCGGGACGCGCCGGCCGGCGCCGTCGCCGTCGCCGCGGTCCGGTGCAGCGACAGACTGCCGTTGCGCCCGACCGAGCCCTCCCATCCGGCCGCGATCCAGGCCGTCGAGCCAGGCTCGCTGAGCAACGCAGGGCCGGTGACGCCTTGTCCTGGCGTCAGCCCCTCCCTGCGGTGCATCGCGACCTCGCGCCAGCTCCCGTCGATCCAGGTGCTGGTCGTCGCAGCGTGAGCAGTGCGCGTCGAGCCGTCCGGACGGTTGGGCAGGGGCGGGTCGGTCGCCTCGAAAGCAGCCCGGGCGGGGTCGCCTTCGCCGGTGACCCCGCGTTCCGCGGCCTCGACGGACACGGTCGCGATCACGACCCGGGCCGAGTCATCGCTGAACCCGTACAGGCGCCGGTGCGCCGCGAGGAATGCCGAGCGCAATCCGGCGACCGGCTGCCACGGGACCTCGAGCGCGGTGTCGGATCCCGCGATGCGAAGCTCGGCGCTGCGCTGCAGCTCGATGTCCTGATCGGCGATGCCTTGCCGCAGCAGCTCCGCGCGTGCGGTGCGAGCCAGCTCCTCGAGGGCCTGGGTGGCAGCGCCCGTGCCCGCGGCGTCGAGATCGCATTCGACGCTGCGCCGGCGCAGGCAGCGCCGGCGCGCGAGGCCGATGCCCCAGGCCGAGAGCACGCCGGCGAGCGGATGCAGCAGCAGCGCGTCGATGCCGAGTGCGTCGGCCACCGAGCACGCGTGCTGGCCGGCGGCGCCGCCGAAGGGCACCAGCGTGAACCGCCCGGCGTCCTCGCCGTGGCGCAGCGCGAGTTCGCGGATCGCGTTGGCCATTTTCGACACCGCCACCTCGACGAACGCCGCGGCCAGCGACTCGACCGTGTACCGCGGTCCACCGGCGTCCGCGACTGCCCCGGCGATCGCCGCGAGGCGCGCCCGTGAGGCAGACGGGTCGAGCGGCGCGTCGCCCGCGGGGCCGAACACCTGCGGAAAGCGGTCGGCGCGGATGCGGCCGAGCACCACGTTGCAGTCCGTCACCGTGGCCGGACCGCCGCGCCGGTAGCAGGCGGGACCGGGGTCCGCGCCGGCCGAGTCCGGGCCCACCTGCAGCCGCCCGTCCGCGTGGCGCACGATCGAGCCGCCGCCGGCAGCAATCGTGTGGATGTCGAGCATCGGCGCCTGCAGCCGCACGCCGTCGATCTCCGTGACGAAGCGGCGCGGCAGGGCGCCGGCGTAGAGGCTCACGTCCGTCGAGGTGCCGCCCATGTCGAGGCCGATCACGTGCGCGCAGCCGCTCGCGGCGCCTGCGGCGGCGAGCCCGACCACCCCGCCGGCCGGGCCGGACAGCACGCTGTGCAGGCCGCGGAATCCCTCGGGGTCCACGAGGCCCCCGCTGCTCTGCATCAGCAGCAGCGGCGGCTGCCCGTGCCGCGCGCCGAGTTCGAGCCGGAACGCCGAGAGGTAGCGCAGCAGCACCGGCGAGAGGTACGCGTCCGCGACTGCGCTGTCGCCGCGGGCGATGAGCCCGACGAGCGGCGCCACGGCGTGGGAGACGACGATTTCCTCGAAGCCGGCGGCACGCGCGAGCGCCGCGGCACGCTGCTCGTGGACCGGGTTGTGCACGGAGTGCAGGAAGACGATGGCGACGGCGCCGAGCCCGGCGCCGCGCGCGCGCGCCAGGGCGAGGGCGAGCGCGGCCTCGTCGAGCGGCTCGAGTACGGTGCCGTCGGCCGCGACACGCTCGTGCGCCTCGACTGCGTCCGCGTACAGCACCGGCGGCAGCCGGATCTCCCGCGCGAAGATGTCGGGCCGGTGCTGGTGACCGATGCGCAGCGCGTCGCGGAAGCCGCGCGTCACGACGAGCAGCGTCGGCTCGCCCTTGCGTTCGAGCAGCGCATTGGTCGCGACGGTCGTGCCGAGGCGCACGGACTCGATACGGACACCGTCCGGCGCGTGGCGATGCAGCAGCTCGCCGAGGCCGCGCACCGCCGGGTCGCCCGCGTGCGCCGGGTCGCGCGAGAGCACCTTGAGCGCATGGATGCGCCCGGTCGGATCCGAGGCGACGAGGTCCGTGAAGGTGCCGCCGCGATCGATGGACAGGCGCCAGCCGCCCGCCGGGGCCCGCCGCGTCACGGTCGCCCCCCATCGCCGGCGGCTCCGCGGATCCGGGCGATGGCCTGTCGCGCTCGCCGATGCATGCAATGCGAACCGTTGCCGCATTCCTGCAACGGCTGCGGCGTATGATCGAAGGCGTTCACCGGGAGCAGCTCATGACCGAACGATTCGTGGTGTTCTCGCACGGACAGGACAGCGAGCCGTGGGGCAGCAAGATCGCGGCGATGGCCGAGATCGCGCGTGCGGAGGGTTTCCACGTCGAGTCCGTGGACTACCGCGGCATCGACGATCCGCGCGAGCGGGTCACCCGGCTGCTCGCTTTCTGCAAGGACCTGCGCGGCTCGCTCGTGCTGGTCGGCTCGAGCATGGGCGGCTACGTGTCCGTGGCGGGCTCCTCGCTGCTGCAGGCGCGCGGCATGTTCCTGCTGGCCCCGGCGCTCTACATGCCGGGCTTCGAGAAATTCAGCCCCCGTCCCGCCACCTGCCCGACCACCATCGTGCACGGCTGGCGCGACGAGGTGATCCCCGTGGACAACAGCATCCGCTTCGCGCGCGAGCAGAAGGCCACGCTGCACGTCGTGGACTCCGACCACCGCCTGCTCGACCAGATCCGGGCCATCAACCACTACTTCACCTACTTCCTGTTCATGGTGGACGAGTTCCTGTAGGGCCGGTCGGGCGACCTGCCCGCGAAAGCGCCCACGCCCGGACCCATCGGTTAAGATTGCGCCCCGGCCAGGCCGGTGGGGGTACACATGCGACCAGTCGCAAGATTAACGCTGTCGGGGCTCGTGTTGACGGGCCTCGTGGCCTGTGGCGCGCCGGTCCCGCAGGACAAGGCCGAGGCCCGCGAGAAGGGCCGCGATACCGACGAGACGGTGTTCGACGACATGATCCAGACCCAGGATCGCGCCCGCGCCGTGGAGGACCTGACGCTCGGCCGCAAGGGCGAGATGGACGCGGCCATCGAGGAGTCGGAGGGCGAATCCGCGCAGGACGAGCCCTGAGCGGATGACGGGTTTCACGCCGTTGGAGCGCCTGCTCGTGCCGCTGGTGCGCCGCTTCGTCGCGCTCTGGGTCCGGCCTTCGATCCTTCCCGACGACCTGGGCGGCCGCTTCGTCGAGGGCCGACCCGTGGTCTACGTGCTCGAGAAGCGCAGCGTGGTGGACGTGGCGGTGCTCGAGTACGTCTGCCGCGAGCTCGGCCTGCCGATGCCGCTGGCGCCGGCCGGCACCGCCGGCGTGCCGTCGGAGCACGTCGTGTTCCTCGAGCGACGGGCCGGGTTCTTCGGTGTCCGCATCGACCGGCGCATGCCCGACGCACTGCGCGTGCTCGCGGACGCCGCCGCGAGTGAGCTGCTCTTCGACGTGGACTTCGTGCCGGTGAGCCTCTTCTGGGGCCGCGCACCGGGCCGCCAGCGCTCGTGGTTCCGCCTGCTGGTGGCGGAGGGCTGGGACATCGGCGGCCGCTTCCGCAAGGTCCTGTCGCTGCTGGTGAACGGCCGCAACCTGCTGGTGCTGTTCGGCGAAGCGCTGCCGCTGCAGCCGTCGCTGGCCGAGACGCGCGGCCTGCCGCGCGGACCGCGCCGCCTGTGGCGGCAGCTGCGCAGCCAGCTGCGCAACCAGCGCGTCGCGAGCGTCGGTCCCGACCTCTCGCACCGCCGTACGATCGTGACCCAGGTGCTGCGGACGCGCAGCGTGCGCCGCGCGGTGCGCGGCGAGATGCAGGAGAAGGGCATCGGCCGGCGCGACGCCCTCAAGGCTGCCCGCCGCTACGCCTACGAGATCGCCGCCAACTACTCCCACTGGTTCGTCACGCTGATGTACGGCGTGCTGAGCTGGCTGTGGAACCGGCTCTACGATGGCGTGGAGCTCGCCAACCTCTCGAGCCTCGAGTCGGTGGCGGAGGGTAGCGAGGTCGTCTACGTGCCGTGCCACCGCAGCCACATGGACTACCTGCTGCTGTCCTACGTCGTCTACCACAAGGGCTTCGCGGTCCCGCACATCGCGGCCGGCATCAATCTCAACATGCCGGTCGTGGGATCGTTCCTGCGTCGCGGCGGCGCGTTCTTCCTGCGGCGCTCCTTCGGCGGCAACGCGCTCTACTCGGCGGTGTTCAACAAGTACCTCGGCCTGATGATGGCGCGCGGCCACTCGCTCGAGTACTTCATCGAAGGCGGGCGCAGCCGTACCGGCCGGCTGCTGAAGCCCAAGACCGGGATGCTGGCGATGACCTTGCGCAGCTACCTGCGCGACCCGCGGCGTCCGGTCGTGTTCCAGCCGGTGTATTTCGGCTACGAGCGGCTGCTCGAGGGAGGCACCTACATCGGCGAGCTGTCCGGACGGCCGAAGGAAAAGGAATCCGTGCTGAGCCTGCTGAAGGCGATCCCGGCGCTGCGCAGCCGTTTCGGCAAGGTGTACGTGAGCTTCGGCGAGCCGCTGCCCCTGGATCCCGTCATCCGCAGGCACGCGCCGGAGTGGAATCGCGAGCCCGTGGACTCGAGCGCCCGGCCGGACTGGCTTGGGCCGGTCGTGAGCGAGCTGGCCACGGGCATCATGACCCGCATCAACGCGGCGGCGTGCGTGTCGCCGATCAACCTGATCGGGCTCGTGCTGCTCGCGACGCCGCGCCAGAGCATGGGCGAGGCCGATCTCGCGCGGCAGCTCGAGCTCTACGCCTCGCTGATGCGCCAGGCGCCGTACTCGCCACGCGTTTGGGTCACGAACGAGGACGGTGCCGCGATGATCCGCTACGGCGTCTCGCTTGGCATCCTGGGGCGCCGCCCGCACGAGCTCGGTGACGTCGTGTCCATGACCGAGGAGCACTCAGTCCTCACGAGCTACTTCCGCAACAACGCCCTGCACCTGATGCTCGTGCCGTCGCTGCTGGCCTGCGCGTTCCTGAGCAATGCCTCGGTGCCGCGGGCGGACCTGCACCGGCTGGCGCGCCGCGTCTACCCGTATGCGGCGGACGAGTACTTCCTGCGCTGGAGGGAGGACGAAGTGCCGGCGGTCGTGGACGAACTGCTCGAAGACCTGTTGAACCACGGCCTGCTCACCGCCACGGAGGACCGCAACGTCTGGCACCGGCCGGCCGCGGAGTCCCCGGAGGCGGTCCAGCTGTCGGTGCTCGCGCAGGCGACGGTGCCGATCCTCGAGCGCTATTACCTCGCGCTCGCGCTGCTGCTCAAGGCAGGCAGCGACCGCCTCACGCCGGAGGCGCTCGAGCGGCAGTGCGAGCTCATGGCGCAGCGCATGGCCCTGCTGTACGAGATCAACTCGCCGGAGTTCTTCGACCGCGCGCTGTTCCGCAACTTCGTCGAGCAGCTGCGTGTGCGTGGCGTCCTGAAGGTCACCGAGGAGGAGAAGCTCGGCTTCGATCCCGCGGTCCTCGAAGCGGTCGTAGCCGACGCGCAGATGGTGCTGAACGAGCAGGTCCGTAATTCGATCCTGCAGGTGGTGCATCGCTGAGGCAGTTGGCTGCCGGAATTGCCGGTCGAGGAGCAACCGCCGGCGGGACGCCCGCCGGCGGTTACTCCTCGACCGGCAATCGGACGCAGACCAACCTTGCCAGCGTCCCAAGCGTCCGTCGCCGCCCGGACGCTATCACGACAATTCAGTCCTCGCCGCGCGGTGGGCCGCGGAGCTTCTTCGTCCGGCCGGCGCGGACTTTGCTCGCGAGGCGGCGTTCCTTCGAGGCGCGGGTGGGCTTGGTCGGCCGGCGCGGCTTCGGCACGATGAGCGACTCGCGGATCATCGCGGTGAGCCGATCGAGGGCGTCGGCGCGGTTCTGCTCGAGCGAGCGGAAACGCTGCGCGTCGATGACGATGAGGCCCTCCGCGGTCATGCGGCGGCCGGCGAGGCGCCGCAGGCGCGGGCGAGCGGCGGGCGGCAACGCGTCCCAGGCGGCCGCATCGAAGCGCAGCTCGACGGCATTCGACACCTTGTTGACGTTCTGGCCGCCGGGCCCCGAGGCCCGCACGTTGCGGACCTCGATCAGCTCGTCCGGGATCGCGAGCGAGCCGGAGATCTCGATGGGCACAGGCGGTCAGTCGTCGCGCGCGGGGCCGAGCTCGCCGACGCGCGGATTCACCATCTCGAGGCGGACTTCGCGCTGCGCGACCGGGATGGTGACGCCGTGTTGCCCGAACAGCCGCCAGATCGCGCGGTTGACGTCGGAGCGCACGTTGTTGACGCCCTCCGCCGGGTCCGGGATCCAGAAGCGCAGCTCGAGTTCGATGCCGTGATCGCCGAAGGCCATCAGGCGCGCGACCGGCGCCGGATCGCGGATGATGCGGCGGTGTCCCTCGGTGGCCTCGAGCATCAGCCGCATGGCGAGCTCGGGGTCGTCCCGGTAGCTCACGCGCACCGGCAGCTTGAGCCGTACCCGCGGGTCGGTGTAGCTCCAGTTGATCACCGGGTTCGTGATCAGGTGCTGATTCGGCACCAGCGAGGCGACGCCGTCGCGGTCGCGCACCACGACGTACCGGCCGCGCAGCTGCTCCACCCACCCGAAGCCCTCGGTGGCCGTGCCGGTGGTGCCCGTGAAGCTGATGACGTCGCCCGGCTTGATCGAGCGGTCCATCAGCAGCACGAAGCCGCTCACGAAGTTGGCCGCGATGCTCTGCAAACCGAAGCCGAGGCCGATGCCGATGGCGCCGGTGAGCACGTTGAGCGTCGTGAGGTCGAGGCCGGCGGCGTTGAGGCCGACCAGCACCGAGAGGCCCACCAGGAACGCCTGCAGGAACTTGGCGATGCCGATGCGCATGTTCGGCGCGAGCCCGTCGAGCTTCAGCACCCGCCGCTCTAGCCAGCGCGAGACCCACATCGCGGCGACGACGAACAGGCTCACCGTCACGAGCAGTTTCGCCACCGACCACACGGAGATGCGCGTCTTGCCGGCATTCATGCCGATGCCGTCGAGCGCCTCGACCACGCTGTCGCCCCAGCCGAGCAGGTGCAGCGAGAGGAACGCCCAGATGACGAGGGCGATCGGCGTGCCCCAGCCCTTCAGTCGCGCGCGGGCGCCGAGCGACACACGCACCACGTAGACCACGAGGCGGATCAGGAGCAGCAGGGCCGCGAGCTGCACGGCCGTGGCCACGATGCGCGTTGCGGCGCCGGCGGCATGGAGCAGGCCGACGGCCGTGGCCAGCAGCAGCACGGTGAGGACGTAGGGCGCCACCACCCAGGCCGCCTCGCGAGCGCGTCCGCGGAGATCCTCCGGCGCCACGCCGACCGACAGGCGCGGCCGCACCAGACGGGCGATCCACCAGCCGAGCAGGATGGCCGCGGCGATGCCGGCGAGCTGCAGCAGGGTGGAGGGCGCGAGCAGGAGATCCAGGAAGTCGCCCGCCGATTGCAGGGGTTTCTGCATCCGGCTCAGGCGTTGAGGTCCGGGATCAGCTGGCTCTCGAGCCTCGCGATCTGGTCCTTGAGCAGCAGCTTGCGCTTCTTGAGGCGCCGCATCTGCACCTGGTCGACGTACAGGTCGAGCTGCAGCCGGTGGATCACGTCGTCGAGGTCGCGATGCTCGATGCGTAGCTGCCGCAGCCGCTGCACGTGCCTGAACGTCTCGGTGTCGACGTTATCGATCACTTCCGCCATGGTGGGCCGGTCTCGATTCGTGGGCTGGGGCGAGGCGGCTAGCTTATCCCCCGGGGCGGCAAAAGGGGATAGGCCCGGTCAGAGCCCCACGCTGTCCACGCTGTGCCCGGTGAGCACCACGAATCCCTGCTGCCGGGTCACGCCGTCGCGCGTGTAGTCGAACACGTAGGTGCGACGCAGCTGCAGCGAGCCCCCGTAGACGCGCACCGGCTCGAGGCGCCGGAACGAGACGGTGCCGTCGAGCAGGCTCGCGCCGGTGCTGCGGCAGGTCTCGACGGCCACGGCGTTCGCGCGCTCGCGCGCCCCTAGGCTGTCGTGCCAGAACCACGCGAGGGCCAGCATCGCCGCGAGCAGGACCAGCATCGACCAGGAGAGCTCCACGCGTCAGAACAACGACGCCCAGGGACGGCTGCCGTCGCCGAACGCCATGAAATGCGGGTTGAGCAGCGTGTCGCGCTCGTTGTAGCGGAGCGGCGAGCCGTCGAGCCGGGTGAGCGCGCCCCCTGCGAATTCGAGCACCGCCTGGGCCGCAGCGGTGTCCCACTCGGAGGTCAGCCCGAGTCGCGGGTAGAAGTCGGCCGACCCTTCTGCGACGAGGCAGATCTTGAGCGCACTCCCCATGGGCCGCAGTTCGTGCGCGCCGAGCCGGGCGAGCACCGCGTCGAGCGAGTCGCCGCGGTGCGAGCGACTGCCGACCACGACCAGCGGGTCCGCGGCCGGGCGCACCCGGATCGGCTCGGCCGGGACGCCGTCCTTGCGCCGGAACGCGCCGCCGCCCTCGGTCGCGTAGTAGGTGAGCCCGAGTGCCGGGGCTGCCACGACGCCGAGCACCGGCCGGTGGTCGCGCACCAGCGCGACGTTCACCGTGAACTCGCCGTTACGGTTGATGAACTCCTTGGTGCCGTCGAGGGGGTCCACCAGCCAGAGCTGCGTCCACGCACCGCGCACGGCGCGGTCGTGGCAGGCGTCCGCCTCCTCGGACAGCACCGGGATGGACGGGGCGATGCGGCCGAGGCGCGCGGCGAGGATCTCGTGAGCAGCCCGGTCGGCGCGCGTGATCGGTGACTCGTCGGACTTGTACTCCACGTCGTGGCTGGAGGCGTAGACCTCCATGATCGCCGCGCTGGCCTCGGCGACGGCGTCGAGCACGGCGGGCAGCAGGTCCGCGGGTTGCGGGCGGGTCTGTTCGGTCATGGTCGGGCTCCAGCGCGGACTTGCGCGGCGCGTATCATAGCCACCCTTCTCATCAATCGCCGGAACCAGCTCACGTGTCGGCCGCCCTCGAACGGTCCCGGGTCCTGCCCGACTGGAGCGCAGTCCGCACCGTCTGCCTCGACATGGACGGCACGGTGCTCGACCTGCGCTTCGACAACCTGTTCTGGCTGGAGGCGTTGCCGCGCCGCTGGGGCGAGCGACACGGCGTGCCGGTGGAGGAGGCCATCGCGCGGCTGCGGGCGCGCTTCGACGCGAAGCGGGGCACCCTCGAATGGTACTGCGTCGATCACTGGAGCGAGGAGCTCGACTTCGACATCGCTGCGCTCAAGGCCGAGCTGCATGAGCACATCCGCTACCTGCCGGGTGCCGTCGAATTCCTCGACGCGGTCCGAGCCCGCGGCAAGCGGCTGCTGCTCACGACCAACGCGCACCCGATCAGCCTGGCGGTGAAGGACCGCCACACCGGTCTCGGGCGGCATTTCGACGCGCTGGTCTCCTCGCACGAGTTCGGCGTGCCGAAGGAGTCGGTGGAGTTCTGGGCGCGGCTCGCCGAACACCACGGGGTCGATCCCGCCTCCACGCTGTTCGTGGACGACAGCGCGCCGGTGCTGGAGGCCGCGCGCGCGGCCGGAGTGTACGCCGTGTACCAGCTGCTGCAGCCCGACTCCACGCAGCCGCCGCGCGCGCCGCTGGCGGGTGTTTCGGGCATCGCCGGACTCGACGACCTCATTTCCTGACGAGCGGAGTCCTGGCGCGCTCAGCTCTCGGACGGGGAGGAGGGTGGCACATCGCCGGATGCCGACATCGTCGGCGCGCCGCCGGCTTCGCTTCCCGTGGCTCGGCGACGTCCTGCGCCGCCGCGTCGTCGACGTCGCTTGCCGGGCGCGCCCGCCGCGCCGGCCGCCCCCGACGGACCGACAGGCTGACCCGTCGCCTCGCCGCCGGGTGCCGGTCCGTCGCCGGACGGGGCGCGAGGCGCAGTCGCCGGCGTCGCCGCACGTTCGGTCGGGCGTTCGGCCGGACGCTCGTTGCGTCGATCGTCGCGCGGGCCGCTGCTGCGACGGCCGTCGCGCCGTTCGCCACCACCGCCGCCGCTGCGACCGCTGCCACCGCTGCCACCGCTGCCACCGCTGCCACCGCGCCCGCGCGGGCCACCGGGCCCGCTGCGACCGCCCGGGCCGCCGAATCGACGGCGCTCGCGGTGCGGCACGGTGATCTCGGCGAGCAGTTGCTCGGTAACGGCTCCGCGCGGAATGCTGCGGCCGATGTAGGCCTCGATGTCCGGTAGCGACTGCACGTAGTCCTCGCAGCCGAGGCTGATGGCGTCGCCCTCGGCGCCGGCGCGGGCCGTGCGTCCGATGCGGTGAACGTAGTCCTCCGGGTCCTGCGGCATGTCGTAATTGAAGACGTAGCGCACGTCGGGGATATGCAGGCCGCGCGAGGCGACGTCGGTGCCGATCAGGATCGCGAGCTCGCCGCTGTGGAAGTCGCGGATCATGCGCAGGCGCTTTTTCTGCGGCACGTCGCCGGAGATGCCCTCGGCGTTGAAGCCGTTGGCCCGCAGGAGTCCTTCCAGTTCTTCGGCCCCGCGTCTCGTGTTGACGAAGACCATCGTGCGGTGCGGGTCCATGGAGCGCAGCAGGCCCACCAGCAGCCGCGGCTTCTCGTCCATGGACGGGAAGTAGACGATCTGGGTGACGCGGTCCACGGTCATCTTGTCGGGCTCGATGCGCACGAGCTCGGGGTCGTTCATGTGCTCGAAGGCGAGCTCGAGCACGCGCTGGGCGAGGGTCGCCGAGAACAGCAGGTTCAGCCGCTGGTCGGGCGCGGGCAGGCGCCGCATGATGTAGCGGATGTCGGTGATGAAGCCGAGGTCGAACATGCGGTCCGCCTCGTCGAGCACCAGCACCTGCACCGAGGCGAGGTCGAACACGCGCTGCTTGTAGAAGTCGATCAGGC
>Ga0209254_10001317_pt1 | contig 22029 bp, 20 predicted proteins | sample FrelakmetDIP11DI_FD_187148 | JGI IMG/M metagenome (GOLD analysis project Ga0209254, IMG submission 187148) | Freshwater lake sediment microbial communities from the University of Notre Dame, USA, for methane emissions studies - DIP11 DI (SPAdes)... | ecosystem: Environmental > Aquatic >...
CTTCATATTCGTGAAGGGGTGCGTCCCCTTCGATAACTACTTGATTCCAAAGATAAACTAGGCGGGAAGCCAACTAGCCGCTTGGGTAGTCGGCCTTTCCAGGTACCACGGCGCGAACGCCACCGCGTGGATTGGCGCTATCCCCCGCTCTGCGCGGTATGAGGTGAATGTGGCAGTGCATGATCGTTTGACCCGCTGCCTCGCCACTGTTGATACCGACATTGAATCCCACGATCGACTTGTCGCCTTTGGAGAGCCAAGTGCGGCTCTCGCCCAGCATGACCGTGCAGGACCTCAGCTCGGCCGAGCCCAACCCGAAGTAGTCAGCCTCATGCCGCTTTGGAATCACGAGCAGGTGACCTTTCGTCACCGGAAAGCGGTCTTCCACGACGACACTGAGCGTGTCCTCGAACTTGATACCCCGGTCGCGAATGTCACAGAACTGACACTCATCCTCACGCGCCTCAAGTGATTCGCGGACCACCCGAAAATCCGTGTCATCGTGGTCGCGCTTCGTGGCGTTGCAGCGGAAGCAGAGTGCCTGCAGATTCGAGATATCGTCAGTTCCGCCTTTGTTCCGCGGCTTGATGTGATCCACCTCGAGTGCGCGTTCCTCCGCTGGGATACCGCAAAGCTCACACCGGAACTTGGCCCTCTTCAGTACCTCGTACTTCAAGGTTCCACTGACATAGCCGGGGCTGCGCCTGCGGTGTTGCCATACTGTCTCACCGCGCTTGGCTAGATATGTTTCCAGCTTGGTCTCGCAGGCCGCATGAAGTTTCTCGATCTCTCCTGACGTGAGTCGGTCGAACCCAGGCAGGACATACTCCCTGCCATCACGAGTCACCACTCCACGACGGGTCAGAACCTTGCCGACCATGTCTCGAACAATCTCGGAGTAGTAATCGAGCTGACTCTCGTCAGAGTTCAGTAGCTGGCGCGCGATCGCTTCGCGCGATGCCCGACCGCGATGATCCAGCAGCGTTCGCAACATGACAGGCTGGTAGACATGCGACATGCGCATGTCGCGCTCGATGAACTTCAGCAGCTCTTCGAAACGCATGGATTTCTACTTACCTATGCGTTCTATCTCATCAAGAAGCGCTTGCGGCCCAAGTGGTCGCCCCAGCAACTCATCCATGAGCTGCTTCGCCGTCTTCTCCGAGCCGTAGCGCAGCAGCTTGTCGGCCGTCCACTCGTGCCACTTCGGGTTGCCGGCGTCGAAGGACCCGATCGCCTCTGCCGTCGCGCGGCGCATCTCGGCAGTCAGCACGGAACCGAGGCCGTAATTGACCATGTACCCCGGACTCGCGAGCTGCACGCGCACCGCCCACCACGCGACCTCGGGATGCGGCTTGATGCGCAGGTACTCGTGCGTGATGTCGGTCCAGAGCGCGTTCGGGTCCTGCGCGGGGTCGCGCAGCATCCGCAACTCGTACAACGACCAGGCAACGTCGAGAATCGCGCTGCCATAGAGCCCGCGCAACGACACGCCGACCGGCAACTCGGTGCCGAGATACTTCTTCTGCCAGGCCGGCTCGTACACGCTCCACGACGGCACGTCGGCGAAGGCCTCGGTGAACAGCGTGTCGGTCCAGTCAGTGAAAGCCGGGCGATTGCGGATCGCGCTGATGTGCGTCGCGTGGCCGTTCTCGTGCACCAGCTCGTTGAGCGAGCCGAGACCGCCCTCCTCGTAGCGGCCGACCACGCGCGCGATTGTCTTCTGCCAGGCGTCGTCCTCCGTAAAGCGCCCGCGCTTGAGGAAGTCGCAGTACGCGAGCGGCGACTGGCCCGGGCGATCCTTGATGTCGTAGACGACGCCGAGCGCGGCGAGGTCGACGCCGAGGTCGAGGTAGAAGCGGTCGTTGACGCTGATGATGTCGCCGCCCGGGAAAGCCGGCGCGAGGCGGCGGTTGGCCTCGCCCACCGAGTAGCGATAGTCCCAGGGCTCGATGAGGTCGGGCGGATTGGCGTCGCGCCAGGCCTCGAGGATCTGCACCAGCCACTTCTCGACCTCGCCGACTGACACGCCGATCGCGCGCGCCGCGGCGGCGACGCCGGAGCCGCTGGTCGCTTCCTCCGCCGCCGCCAGCTTGATCAGCCGCCGATACGGGCTGTCGGGCTCGTTGTTACCGTTAAGCGCGGCCCACAGCGGGAGGAACGCGTCGTGCAGCGCCTTGCGCCGCGCGGGATCCTCGAGGTCGGACCAGAGGCCGAGCGCGCCGCCGCGGTCGATGGTGCCGCCTTCGAAGCTGAGCTTGTTGCCGATCTCCTGGTAACAGGCGGCGAGCGCGGCGGAGAGACTTTCGTAGTCGAGCGACTTGTCGTGGCGATTTGCGCAGGTGGGCTCGTCGGCTGCGTTCGCGACCGCAGGGGCCGGGTCGCCGAAGTCGGCGAGCGTGATGTTGATTGCGGCCAGCGCCGCCTGTTCGGAGGACGGCAGCCTCGCGGGCTCGAGCGTCGCGATGTTGGCTAGCAGCGCCTGGTGGCGCGCGAGCTGGCGCTCGGACCAGGCGTCGATCTTCGCGCCTTGCCATTCGTCGACGTGACCGGAGTTGATGTAGGCGACCGCATCGCGCGCGTCGAGGAATTCGAGGAACAACCGCTCGGTCTCGGCGAGCGGTGCTGGCCCGGCGGCCGTCGCCGCACCGGCGTACAGGATCAGTGTGCAGACCAGGAGTATCGCCCTCATGGCTGCGCAGTATAGAAGCGTTAATTGGGACGTTCACCTTTTCCGAAAAGGTGAACGTCCCAATTAACGTCAGCGAGCGAGTGCGAAGAAGGGGTGGTCGTCGGCGAAGGTCATGCCGGCGTAGAAGCCGTCGAGTTCGGGCAGCACGGCTGGAAGTTCCAGATCCGGCGCGACTTCTTTCATGATCAGGAAGGTGTGCTCGCCGCGGCTGAATACGACCAGGCCGCGGTAAGAATCCTCGCGCACCAGCCGGCCGGTCTGCGAGTCGATCCTCGAACGCGCCGACCCCTGCGGCAGGCGGATGACCGCGAACCAGGCCGCGCGGCCCTCGAGGCGGCCGGGTTCCTCGCTCACGATCTCGGCACCGGGAAGCTGGCTCTTGAAGAACAGCGGGAACGTCGCGTCATGCAGCCAGTTGCGCAGGATCGCGGCGTCCGTTTCATAGTCGTTGTCAGCGCCCGCAAGCACGTCGAGGTTCGGCGTGCACACCACGCCGTACAGATCGCCGTTGTCGGCCAGGAAAGTGACGGCGCCCGTCGAGCGGTCGAAGCTGTCGAAGAACTGCGCGCCCGGCCCAAGCGGCGATTTCGCGGTGAAGATTGCGCCCGGAGCGACGTAGAGTCCTTCCGAGAACTGCCCCTGGTTCGAGGCAATCGCAGGCAAAGCGGCGAGCAGCAGCACGAGGCCGGCGGCCGTGGCGGAGAATCCATTGCGCAGGTGCTTGCGCATACGGTTTCGAGTCTCCGCCCATGCGCCGCCCGCACTCCCGGTACGCGGTCACATAATTCGGGACCGCGGCCAGGCTGGCTCCTCGCCGAGCGGTCGCAATCCGCGCAACGTGACCTGCGTCGCGGTCTCATGCATATTGCGTCGATGCTCACGCGACTGCTCGCCGCCGCCCTGTTTGCCACCCCGGCACTCGCCGCGCCCTCGCCCATCACCGTCATCAACGGCGCGACGATCATTCATCCGTCGCGCAGCGGCGATGCCGTCGTCGAACCGCACGCGACGATCGTGATCTCGGGCGACCGGATCCAGCTCGCCGGCGCCGGCATCACGCTCGAGCTGCCGCAGGGCGCGCGGATCATCGATGCGCGCGGCAAGTGGGTCATCCCCGGGCTTATCGATTCGCACGTGCACTTCTTCCAGTCCGGCAACCTCTACACGCGTCCGGACGCGGCGGACTTCAACGCCGTGGTGCCCTACGCCGACGAGGTCGCGCGCAACAAGGCGCGGCTCGACGCCACCTTCAAGGTCTGGCTCGCGAGCGGCGTCACCGGAGTCGCCGACGTCGGCGGGCCATTCTGGAACTTCGACGTGCGCGACCGGGCGCTTGCCTCCCCCGCTGCACCGCGCATGGCGGTTGCCGGGCCGCTGATCTCGATGATTGACCGGCCGCAGCTCGACCTCGGCGACCCGCCGATCGTGAAGATTGCCTCGCCGGAGGCCGCGCGGGAGTTCGTCGTGCGCCAGCTCCCGCGCAATCCCGATTTCATCAAGGTCTGGTTCATCTACCAGCCCGGCGACGACCTCGCGGCCCAGGAGGCGATCGTGAAGGCTGCAGGCGACGTCGCGCACGCGGCCGGCAGACGACTCGCGGTGCACGCGACCGAGCTGGTGGTCGCCAAGGCGGCGCTGCGCGCCGGGGCGGATATGCTCGTCCACGCCGTGTCCGACGCATCGGTGGACGAGGAATTCATCGCGCTCGCGAAGCACAACCGCGCACTGTACTGCCCGACGCTCTACGTGACGGACGGCTATGACGAGGCGCTCAGCAATACCTGGAAAGCAACTGCCATCGAGGCCGCGCGCGCAGACCCGCAGATCCTTGCAGCGATGGACGACCTGGACGAGATTCCGCCGGAGAAACTGCCCCCCTTGGTCGCGGCGTTGATGAAGAAACCGCAGCGCACGGGCACACTGGACTTCGCGATGAAGGACCTGCGGCGGATCGTGGACGCCGGCATCGACGTCGTGATGGGAACCGACTCCGGCAACATCGGCACGCTGCACGGGCCGTCGATCCATCGCGAGATGCGAATGATGGTGGATGCGGGCCTCACGCCGCTCGAGGTGCTGCGCAGCGCGACGGTCAACGGCGCGCGCACGCTGGGGCTCGCGGGCCAGGTGGGCGAAGTGCAGGCCGGGATGCTGGCGGACCTGCTGATCCTCGACGCCGACCCGCTCGCGGACATCGGCAACCTCGCGAAGGTGCACCGCACGATCAAGGGCGGCGTGGTGTATGAGCCGGAGGAGTTGATGCGGTCGCTGGACTGACCTGTGCGTTTCTTGCTCAAGTAGCCATATAATTGTATGGTCGTATGACCGTTCCCGGCCGACGCTGCCGGAGTGGCGGCGCTTTTTGACTGGGATCCGGACAAGGATGCAGAGAATCAGCGCAAGCACGGCGTTTCTTTCGTCGAAGCGCAACTGGCGTTCCTGGATCCGGGGTGCGTCATCGCCGAGGACATCACCCACAGCGTCGACGAGCAGCGGTTCTACTGCTTCGGACTCGTACACGGTGGCGTGCTGACGGTCAGGTTTACGTATCGTGGTCAGGTCGTCCGCATCATTGGGGCGGGCTACTGGCGAATGGGAAGGAGGGCATATGAGGCGAATCAGGGGCTACACGGACGAGCCAATCGGCCCGATCCGGATCATCGAGAACTTTCTGCCGCCACCGGACCAGCTCATCCTCAAGGAGGACGGCGTCAAGGTCACAATCTCGCTCAGCAAGCGGAGCGTGGACTTCTTCAAGAAACATGCAAAGAAGTCGAAAGTCCCTTATCAGCGCATGATCAGGCGCGTGCTGGACGAGTATGCGAACCGGTACGTGACCAGCAATCGGCGCCGTTGAGCGGCTTCCCGTGACGCAACCAGGCGCCCTGCGAACCGCCCTCCCCGGCCTCGCCTTCGTGATCGCCCTCGCGATCGCTGCGAAAGGCGTCTCGCTGGCGACCGGCGGCGCGCTGAGTTCCATCCTCTGCGCGATTCTGCTTGGCGTGCTGTGGCGGAACGTCGCCGGGATCCGCAACTGGGCGGATGCGGGCGTCGGCTTTGCCGGTAATCACTTGCTGCGCGCGGGCATCGCGCTGATCGGCCTGCGGCTCACGCTCGCGGTGCTGACGGACATCAGCCTCGCGGCCCTGCCGGTCGTCGTCGCCTGTATCGCAGTCGCCCTGGTCGCTGCGATGGCCTTCGGGCGGATGCTCGGCGTCGCGCCGGGCCTGCAGCGCCTGCTCGCGGCCGGCACCGCGATCTGCGGCTGCACGGCGATCGTTGCGCTTGCTCCGATCCTGCGTTCGCGGCAGCAGGACGTCGGCATCGCGATCGCCTGCGTCGTGCTGTTCGGCTCGCTCGCGATGGTCGCCTACCCGTGGATCGCTCATTCGTACTTCGGCGCGGACGTTGCGGCGGCGGGGATGTTCTTCGGCGCCTCGATCCAGGACACCTCGCAGGTGGTCGGCGCGGCGATGATCTACGCGCAGCAGTTCGGGGCGCCGGATGCGGTCGCGGTCGCCGGGCTCACGAAGTTCATGCGGACCTTTGGCCTGCTGATCCTCGTGCCGGCGACGGCGATGTGGATGGCGCGCAGCCACGCGAGTGCGGACGCGGGGACGCCGGCGAGCTTGCGCGCGAGTGCCATGCCGTGGTTCGTGATGGTCTTCATCGCTTTCGTCGGCCTGCGGACCGCGGGCGACGTGTGGCTCGACGGGCCGACCTGGCGTGCGTTGCTGCAGGCAGCGAGTCAGTTGTCGGAAATGCTGTTGCTGTGCGGCATGGCCGCCGTCGGACTCGGCATCACGTTCACCCACCTGCGCGAGGCGGGCTGGCGGCCGCTCGCCGTGGCCTTCCTCGCTGCTGTGGCGACAGGCAGCACCGCCCTCGCCTTCCTGCACGTCTAACGGAAACAGCTACTTAACGGAGGGGACGCCCCCCTTCACGAATATGAAGGGGCGCGTCCCCTTCACGAATATGAAGGGGTGCGTCCCCTCCGGCGCCTCCGGCGTTACTGCTGCCAGGTGGCCTTTCGTTTCATGTCGCCCCAGCCGATCTGGGCGCCGCTGAGGAACTGGTACAGCGCGTGCAGCCGCCAGACCGACATCACCTGCCGGTAGCCGAGGTTCTCGAGGATCGAGACGACGAACAGCACGAGCAGGTGCCGCACCTTCGGGTAGGTGTGGAACGACAGCTCTTCCAGCAGCAGCGACGTCGCCGAGAGCATGAGCCCGAGCGCGAACGCCGCGAGCATGAACGCCAGGAAGTTCGCGCCGGTCATCATCCCCATCGCGAAGGCGACGGCCATGACGATCAGGCCCGCCACTTCCACCAGCGGGCTCAGCAGCTCGAACACCACGAAGAACGGGAACGCCAGCCACCCCGCCGCGCCGCTGCCGCGCATGAAGCACAGCTCGCGGTTCATCCACAGGCACTGGGCGAGCCCGCGCTGCCAGCGCTTGCGCTGCTTCTTCAGCGTCTCGATATCCTCGGGAGCGTCGGTCCAGCACACGGGATCCGGGATGAAGGCAACGCGGTAGCGCTGGCCGCGCTTCACCAGCATGCGGTGCAGTCGCACGATCAGCTCCATGTCCTCGCCGATCGCGTCGTGCCGGTAACCGCCTGCCTCCACCACGGTGTCGCGGTGAAACACGCCGAACGCGCCGGAGACGATCAGCATGCCGTTGATCGCGCTCCATCCGAGCCGCCCGCCCAGGAAGGCGCGCAGGTACTCCACCACCTGCACCAGCGCGAGCGGGTTGCGCGGCAGCCCGACCCTCTCGAGCACCCCGCCGCGCACGCTGCAACCGTTGATGATGCGCACCGAACCGCCGCAGGCGACGGTGCTCGGGTCCTCGAGGAACGGCCGCACCACGTGCTCGAGCGCGCCGGGATCGAGGATGGAGTCGGCGTCGCCGCAGTAGAACAGCGGGTAGCGCGCCGCGTTGATGCCGGCATTGCTCGCGTCCGCCTTGCTGCCGCCGTTCTCCTTGTCGATCACGCGCAGGTTCGGGTACTTGAGCGACCGGTAGACGCCGCGCACGGGCTTGGTCTTGATCTGCACGCGGTAGGCTTCCGGGAAGGGCGTCAGCTCGAACTCGCGGATCATGGTCGCGAGCGTGTCGTCCTTCGAGCCGTCGTTGACGACGATGATCTCGAAATGCTGGTAGCGCAGCTGCAGCAGCGCGCGGATCGAGGTCGCGATCGTCGCCGACTCGTTGTAAGCGGGTACCACGAGCGAGATCGGCATCTGCAGGTGCGAGTAGACGCGCTCGGCCGCGCTGATCCCGCTCATGTAGCGCCGCAGGCGGAAAACCGCGATGAAGGCGAGCCCGAGGTAGATCACGTTCAGCAGTATGAAATAGCCGAGGAAGCCCCACTGCACCGCTGCGAGCACTTCGCGGAAGGCATTCACGACAGCCCCGCTTCCGCACGCACGTGCTCGAGCATGTCGCGCGCGTACGCGTCCGTCAGGTGGTCGCGCACCGCCGCGAGCCGATCGTCGGTCATGCCCTTGAGATTCAGGAGCGCCTGGCCCGCGCGGTAGCGCACCCACCAGACCGTGTCGCACATCAGGCGCGTGACGGTCTCGGCATCGGCGAGCCCGCCGAGTCGGCCGTAGGCGACGGCGAGGCTCTGGCGCACGTCGGCGTCCTCGGACTCGGCGAACCGCGCGAGCTCCGGCAGCGCGCCCGGGTCAAGGACGACGGTCAGCGCCGCGGCGACGATCGCGGCATTGTCCGGATGGCGGCGCAGGAGTTCCACCGCCACCTCGCTGCCAAGCACCGCGTCCACGTGCGCAAGCCAGGGAAGCAACGGCGGGAGCTTCGCCGGCGCGAGCGCGAACATCAGCGCACGGATCGGCTCGCGCGCAATCTCGGCGCCGACGTCCGTCAGCAGTCGTGCCATCGCCTCGGCCGGCCAGCTCTCGCGCTCGGCGAGCTGGTTCATGATGCCGGGCATCGCCCGCTGCGCATCGATGCGCACCAGCGCCGCGGCCGCGTAGAAGGACACGAGCGCGTTCTGCGAGCCGAGCTGTTCCTGCAGCGGTTTCCAGGAGGACGGGTCCTTGAGGTGGCCGAGCGTGCGGATCGCCAGGATCTGCCGGCCCACGCGGCGCGAATGGATGAGCCGGCGCGCCGCGACGTCGAAGCCGAGCTTCAGCGCGACCGCGTTCAGCCGCTCGGAGGGCTCGCCGCGCACCGCTTCATGGAGGGCATTCCATTCCTCCATCACGTAGGGCAGGTGCCGATGCGGCAGCAGCGGGAGCGGCGGCGACTGGTCCGGCTCCATGGCGATGCGCGCGAGTGGCGGCCGCCAGGCGGCGATCAGGCGCTCCTCCAGACGCGCTGCGTGGTTCAGGTAGCGGCGCACGGCCAGCGCCATGATCAGCAGCATCGCGGAGCTGAGTCCTGCGACGGCGGCGCTCCACCAGGCGAGCGTGACGATCAGTTCAGAACCGGTGTTCGAGTCCAAGGCGCACCCGGTAGCGGTCGTAGAAGTCGCCCTGCTCGTACCAGCCGGCGTCCCAGCGGATGGCCCAGGCGGGGCTCGTCCGGTGCAGGCCGCGCAGCGCGATGCTTTTCGTGTCCGTGACCAGCACGGTACCGGGCGCAATAGTCTCGGCTTCCTCGCCGAAGCCGACGACGAGCGCGATGCTGCTGGCGTCGTCGTATTCGCGCGCGACATGCAGCAGGTGGGCAAAGCTCGGGCTGCTGATGTCGGAGGTCTTCGCGATGTTGAGCGTGTAGCCGACGCTGAAGGTATCGAGATACTTCTCGACCGAGGTCGCCAGGGTGTCGACGTCGACCGTCTCGTAGCTCGCGTGACGCAGGCGAAGACCCAGGCTCCAGTCCTGCGGCAGCGCGCGGCCGGCCTCGGCTGTCATGCTCCACTCGGGGAGGAGCTCCGCGTCGGGCGAGAAGTCGGCGGAGAGGCCGTAGGACCAGTCGTCGTCCAGGCGATCTGACCAGGCGGCGAGGAACTGCTCGTCGCGCGTGTCGAAGCGCTCTTCCAGGTGCAGGCCCGCGAAGACGCGGCTTGAATCGCCGAGCGGTCGCGTGTAGCCGAATGAGGCGCTGTTCCAGGCGGGACGGTCGCCGGAGAGTTCCTCGTAGCTGAGGTCGGCGAAGACCCGCGAACTTCTCTCCATGAGCCGGCGCTCGGCGAGCGCGGCGCGGCGCTCGCGCGGCCAGGTCGCGAGCGGGAATTGTGCAGCGGCGTCGGTGAGCAGCGCATCGGCGGCGGCGAATTCGTCGAGCTGATCGAGCGCGTTCAGGTTCGCGCGCCAGACGTCCTCGTAGCCGGGCGCGCGCCGGCGCGCGTCTTCGAGGAGCGGCAGTGCCTCGCGCGGGCGTTGCAGTGCAAGCAGGGCCTGCGCCTTGCCGAACAGCCAGTCGACGTTGGCGCTGTCGTGCGCGAGCAGGCGGTCGTAGTGCGCGAGCGCCTCGGCGTGCTCGCCGGCGCGGGCACAGGAGCGTGCCAGCGCGTCGCGCGCGTCGCTGTCCTCCGGCGTGGCAGCGACCTGCGCCTCCAGCGCGGGCTCGCAGGCCAGCGCCGGCGGCGCCAGCAGCAACACCAAAATTGGGACGTTCACCATTTTGAAAAGGTGAACGTCCCAATTTGGAAAAGGTGAACGTCCCATTTACGGGCCGATACGGCGGCGGATGCGGGCGACGAGCTCGGCGGGGCTGAAGGGCTTGGTGAGGTAGTCGTCGGCGCCGAGGCTGAGCGCGCGCACGGCGTCGTGCTCGCGGGTACGCGAGGTGAGGATGATGACCGGCACGTTCTTCCAGGCCTCGTGCGCGCGCAGTTTCTCGAGCAGCTCGAAGCCGTCGGTGTACGGCAGCATCACGTCGAGCAGCACGAGGTCCACGGCGTCGCCGCGTTCGATGCGCTCCACCGCCTTGCGCCCGTCGGCGATCTGCTCGACGGCAAAACGCTCCTTCTCGGCCAGGTAGCCGAGCAGGTACGCCATGTGCACGTCGTCCTCGACGATGAGCAGCCGCTGGTTGCCGATATTGTCCAAGGCCTTGACCTGAAACTGGTTTTAGCAATAGTAGGGCCCCGGGACGCCGGATTATGTGAACTGCATCCCGGAAGGGCAGGCCGTGAACGATTCCCGTGACGGGCGCATCGCAGAACTTGAGCGGCAGCTCGCGGAACTCGGCGAGGCGCTGGCCGAGGCACGCTCCCAAGCCGAGACCGCGAGCCGTGCCCGCAGCGAGTTCCTGTCTAATGTAAGCCACGAGGTCCGCACGCCGATGAACGGCGTGATCGGCATGACGACGCTGCTGCTCGACACCGATCTCGACCGCCGCCAGCGCGAGTACGCGGGCGTCATCCGCGCAAGCGCGGACGCCCTCCTCGTCGTCATCAACGACCTGCTCGACTTCTCCAAGATCGAGGCCGGCAAGCTCGAGCTCGAGCGCATCGAGATGGACCTGCGCGCGCACGTCGAGGAGGTCGCGACCACGCAGGCGGTCGCAGCCGCGGCGAAGCGGCTCGAGCTGATCGTCGAAGTCGCGCCCGACCTGCCCGAGCGCGTGCTGGGCGATCCGGGTCGCCTGCGCCAAGCGCTCGCCAACCTGGTCTCGAACGCCATCAAGTTCACCGCCGCCGGTGAGGTCTCGATCCACGTCACGCGTGAAGGCGGACCGGTACGCGACCTCATCCGCTTCTCGGTGCGCGATACCGGCATCGGCCTCTCGCCCGCGCAGCAGGCAAAGCTGTTCCGGCCCTTTGCGCAGGCGGATGCCTCGACCGCGCGCCAGTACGGCGGCACCGGGCTCGGGCTCTCGATCGTCAAGCGGCTCGCCGAACTCATGAGCGGCGAGGTCGGCATCGAGAGTGTGCAGAATGCGGGCTCCACCTTCTGGTTCACGGCACGGCTGCCGGCCTGCGCGCGCGCCTTTGCAAGTGACCTGCCGCTCGAGGATGCACCGACGCCGTCGCCTGCCGAAGGCCGGCGCGTGCTGGTCGTGGACGACAACGACACGAACCGACGCGTCATCGGCGAGCTGCTCGGCGGCGCCGACTACGACGTCGAGACGGCCGCGTCGGCCATCGAGGCGCTGTCCGTGCTGCAGCGAGCAGCCGAGACAGGCACGCCGTTCCAGGCGGTGCTGACGGACCACCGCATGCCGGGCATCGACGGCCTCGAACTGGCGCGCCGGATCCGCGCGATGCCCGCGATCGAGGCGACGCGACTGGTGCTGTACAGCTCGATCGACGACAAGTCGAACCGGCAGGAGCTGCGCGAACTCGGCTTCGCCGGCCACCTGTCCAAGCCGATGCGGCGCGCGGAGCTGCTGGCGACGTTCGAGCGGGTGCTGTCAGCCGCGGCGCTCGAGTTCACGCAGCGCCTGCGCGCGATCGTCACGCGCGACGTGATCGTCGAGGACCACCAGCGTCGCGGCCGCTCGGTGCTGCTGGTCGAGGACAACGCGACCAACCGGCGCGTGGCGGAGCTGTTCCTCGAGCGGGCCGGTTGCGAAGTCATTCTCGCCGCCGACGGCATCGAGGCGCTCGCCGCGCTGAAGGACCGGCGCGTCGATCTCGTGCTGATGGACGTGCAGATGCCGGTGATGGACGGCCTCGAGGCCACGCGCCGCATCCGCCAGGAGATCCCGGGCGGCGCGCGCATCCCGATCGTCGGGCTCACGGCCAACGCGCTGAAGGAACAGGTCGCTGCCTGCCGCGCGGCCGGCATGGACGACGTGATCGCGAAGCCGATCGAGCGCGATCGTCTCGAGGCAGTGCTCGAACGTTATGCGCCGGCGGTGGGCACGCGCACCGGGCGCCACGTCATCCGCCCGCGCGCGGGGCGCGCATCCGCCGAGCGTGCGGCGCCAAACGGCAGCGAGATCTCGGTCGATCGCTTCCGCGAAGTGACCATGGGCGACGCGACGCTCGCGCGCGGGCTGGTCGAGAGCTTCGAGCACAGCACGCGGCAGGCTTGCGACGACCTCGAGTCCGGGCTCGACCGCGGCGACCTGGCACTCGCGAAGCGCGCGGCGCACACGCTGGTCGGGTCCAGCGCCAACATGGGCGCCACGCGGCTCGAAGCCGTCGCGACGGCGATGGAACAGGCCGCCGGCCAGGACGACGTGGTCACGCTGCGACCGCTCGTCGCCGTCGCACGCCGGCGCTGCGAAGCCGCGCTCGCCGAGCTCAAGTCCCTGATCTGAACGAAGGGGTGACGAAGGGGTGCGTCCCCTTCACGAATATGAAGGGGTGCGTCCCCTTCGTTTCAGCGTTGGCGGCGGGCGGCCAGCGCGACAAACGCCCGCTCCCGGACGCCGACCTCGATGCGGGTCCGGCCATCGTCGGTCACCGTCCAGGGCAGCGGGATATTGTCGGCGACGACCAGGAGCTCATGGTTGCCGGCGACCACCGACGGGAACTCGAAGCGACCTTCGGCATTCGTGCGTGCGGGAAAGCGGCCATTGAGCAACACCAGGACATTCGGTGCGCCTGCTTCACCGGCATCCATCACTCCGTTGTCGTTCGCATCCAGGAACAGGAAGCCGTGCACGCTGCCCGAACCCAGACCCGGACCGGCGCCGCCGAGCGGCGCGGCACGCGAGCCGGCCTGCCATTCGTAGCGGACTGACACGAAATAACCCTGGTCGTCGGTGCGCCGCTCGGCGAACAGCGGCAGATCGTCGATCGGCGAGGTGATCCCGAGCGGCGCCCGCCAGGTGTTCTGGCTGATGTAGTAGTTCGCACCAAAGGACCAGCCGCGCGCGAACCTCCAGGTCAGGGCGAGGGTCGCGAGGATGTTGTCCGTGCGTTCACGGCCGTCCACATTGTCCCAGCGGGCATTGACGTCGAGCGTCAGGTTGCTGCGCAGGTCGCCGCCGCCGTTGACAGCAACTCCGATGGTCGTCGCGGCCTCGTCGGCGTAACTGTCGCGACCGGCGATCAGCGAGCTGCCGAGCCGGGTCCCGGCCGGCGTGTCCCAGGTCTGGTTGAGCGTCAGCTGTGCCCGGTCGCGCAAGTCATCCATGGCGTAGTCCACCTGCGCCCGGCCGATGCCGAGTCCGTTGGTGTGGTCGACGAAGCCGAACACCGACCAGGCGGTGGAATCATCCTCGCGGAAGTTACCGCCGCCGCCCAGCCCGAGCCGGCTCGAGACCTGGTAACGCGCAAATCCCGTGCCGAATATCGTCGCGTCGCCGTCGCCTTCCACGGGCGTCAGGTAGTCGACGCCGCCGTCGAGTGTCCAGCGACGGCTGTCGAAAGCCGCACGGTAGTAACCGCCCTGGAAGTCGCTGGCCAGGGCCTGGTGACCCCAGTGCAGGTCCGGGTCGAAGCGGAAGGCACCCATCGTATGCCGGACGCGGCCACGACGAATCACTGCGTCCAGCCACGCGCCAGTACCGGCATCCAACCCGTCGGGCGAACTTTGTACCAGGTTGAGCTGCGCGCGCAGGTCGGGCTCGCCCCAGCCCACCGCGCCGAACACCGAGTAGCCGGAGCGCGTGTCGGTCGAGTTCAGCGGGCCGAGCCCGAGTCCAACGTCCTCGACGTTGACCGCCTGCACCGCCGCGGACCAGGTACCACCGCCGTTCCACTGCACGCCGGCGGAGGTCTGCTCGCCGCCGAGTTCCTCGAAGGTGGGGACGTAGATGCCCGTCAGGAGTCCGGGGCTCCCGAACGAGGCGTTCAGCTGCAGCGCGCCGGCCTTGCGCCACTCGACGGCCATGCCGTCGTGGAGGCTCGTCGGCACCCAGAAGCGTTGCTGGCTGCGCGCCAGGTCGACTGACCGCGAGCTGCTCACGCCGATCGCATTGTTGACCTGCCAGCTGCCGTTCATCGGCATGCCGATCTGGTACAGGCTGAAGGTGTAGCCGTTGTCGGATCCGTACGAATAGCCGTCGGAACTGCGCAGGTTTGCATCGAGCGTGATCGCGCCATGGTTTGGCGTGTCGACCATGCCGCTGAGGCGCAGGCCGTGCTCGTCCTGGTCGACGCCGTCGCGGCTGACGCGGCTCGTGATGCCCTCGGCGCGGAACAATCGCGACCAGCCGCTCGGGTCCATCAGCCGCGGATCGCCGAAGGACACGTCCGCCGCCAGAGTCCCGCCTTCGATCAACTGGTCCTGGTAGACCGGCTGCGGGTCGGCGGGCGCCGCCTCCTCGTCAGCCCGCGCGCACAGCGCACCGGCGCCCAGGATCAGCAGGCAGGCGACATGTCTGGCGCGTGCATTCACTATTCAAACAGCTGGTTGATCTCGAGACGCTGTGCGCTGCCCCACTCGAGCACGCCCTTGATGGTCACCGGGAAAGTGACCTCGACGATCGTCTCGGGCTGCTCGGACGCAGTCAGCGCGATGGCGCGCGTCTCGAGGGGAAGGATGGGCAGCGTCGACGGCTCGAACTCGAGTCGCCGGCCGCTCCCGTCGATTCCCTGCAGGAACCCGGTGAGCCGGCCGTGGGCGTTGCCCAGGTTCTTCACCTGCAAGACGGGCAGCATCCGGCCGTTGACGTCGGAAACGACCACGCCGACCACCTGCAAGTCGGGAGCTGCGTCGCCGACGCGCACGTAGACGATCACCCCGATGCGGCCGCTGACCGGCAGGTTGAGCCCGTCTGCGCCGCGCGCCACCTGCTCGTCGCCCTCGATCATGATCGCGAAGCGGCATTCGCGGGCCGGCGTGTCGGCGGGTGGGGCCACCTCGAAGCGGAAGCGATAGCGCCCGCCGGCCGGCACCTCGAGCTCGTGGCGCTCGATCGCCACCCACGGGCGGCAGCTGTGGGAGGCGAGCTCGTCGGTGAATTGCACGCCGGCATTCTCATCGAGCGTCCAGTCCGCCGTGCGGAAGTGGTAGGTCGACGGCTGGCCCGACGCGTTGGTGATCTCGATGACCTGGCGGCTGCGCTCGCCCGGGTCGACCGCGAGCTCGAAACGCGGCGGGGAGACTGCCGCGGAGAATTCCTGCGCGCCGGCGCCAGACGCCAGAAAAGCGGTCGCGTAGAGAAGTGCGCACGCGGCGCGGGGCATGATTCGTGTCATGGGGTTCAGTCCACGTCGATTTCGAAATGAAAGCTGAGGGGCTGCGTGGCGCGCAGCTCCCGGCCGCTTGCCTCGATGTCGAGCTCCAGCCGCTCCTCGAGGTAGGGCATTGCGATCGAGCCCTCGAACACGAGCACGCGCTGCCCTGGCGTCGCCTGGCCTGGCAGCAGCCGGCCTTGCGTGCGCCATGCAAGGCGCACCCCCGGGGTCGACTGCTCGGGCAGCACCAGGTAGATGCGCCCTGCCTTGCTGCTCCAGGCGCCGACGTCGAGCCGCAGGGCGACGCCGATCGTGCCCTGCAGGGTGTCGTCACCGTCGCGCGAAGGCACGGCGCTGCGCCAGCCGAGCAGTGCGGTCGACTCGCGCGGAATCGAGGCGCTGTCGTCGATGCGATACGTCGCGGCAGCGGCCGGCGCGCTGGCCAGGGCCTGTGCGAACAGGAGCGCAGCGGCCGGCATGAATGCAATCCGGTTGCTCAAGGCGCACTCAGGGTGTAGGTCACCCGGCCGGTGTAGGTGCCGGCGGCGCGCACGGCCGAGTTGAGGAATGAATAGGTGTGGCAACTCTCCGCCCACTGGTTGCGGCGGATGGTGCCGATGGACATCGTGCCGCCCGCGGGAAAAGTCCCCGCCGGGAACGGCTGGGCGCCGCTGTCGCCATTGCCGCTGCTGGTCCAGCTGATCTGCGAGAACGGCATCGTCTGGCCGCCGGCATTGGTCAAGTTCGCAGGTACGTTCGCCACCAGCGTCGCGGTGTTCGAGCCCCCGCTGGCGTTCGTGGCGCGGAAGAAGCCGCCGACGTAGAGCTGCCCGGGCAGGTTGCAGAACGCGAAATTGTCGAGATAGCTGATCGAGGCCGTGCTGTTGGTGGTCATGGCCTGCGCCGTGCCGTTGCCGACCTGTGCGGTCGGTACGGCGACCGAAACGACGTTGATAGTGCCGTTGACGGCGGGTGAACCGCCCTGGTTGTAGCTCCCGCCCGTGAAGGTACCCACGCCTACCTGGAGGTAGATCGTGCGCGGGCTGCGCGGCGAGAGGTTGATGGTGTAGGCGTGCGAAGACAGCGCGCAGGCGAACAGAATCAACCCGGCGGCGATGCCGAGTCCGGACTTCGTTTTCTGCATTCGTCCTTGCACATCGACTCCAGCGGCCGCGCAATGAACCCGGCGCCCTCGCGGGCGCCGGGCCACTGTCCCTGGTTACGGCAGGGAGGCCGTGTAGGTCACGCGGCTGTTGTTGGTGTTGACGCCACCGTACGTGCCCGCCTCGATCACGCTCGCGTTGGCGTAGCTGTACGTCCACGTCGCCGTCTGATTCACGACACCGCTGGCAGCGGCCACGGCTACACCCGCCGAGGCGCCATTGGCGAGCACCGGCGCCGGCAGCGACGGATTGCTCGAGGCGGTCGTGATCTGCGACCAGTTGATCGCGCCCGCGGAGCCGTTGCCGATCGGACCGGCCGTCGTCGCCTGCAGGGTGACGTTGCCGCCGTTGCCGAGCACCGAGGCGGTGACCGCGCCCGCGCCGAGGTCACCACCGGTGCCAGCGACCGGCGTCGCGTTGCCGACGTTGGCCGCGGGAACGGTGAAGCTCACCAGGTCGACCGGCGCGCCTGCCGTACCGACACGCAGCGACAGGAAGCGCGGAATCGTGATCTGGAAGTCGACGCGTGCGTTGGCGTTGAGCGCGCCGGCGCCGGTCTGGAAGTTCGACTCGGCGTTTGCGCCGATCGGGGCCGCGAGCGCCGCGATCAGTGCAACCGGACCAATACTCTTGAACAGGGATTTGCTCATTGGGGGATTTCTCCTGGAAGGAAGGGTTGGATCATGAACACAGGGATTGCAGCGGGCTTGGGCAAGGGACCGGACGCGACGTCGCGCCGGCAACCTGCGGTAGCCGTGCTGAAAAGTGGGATTCGGGCGGGTGTCCGCGCAGAAGCTGCCGGCTCTGGAAAGAGCGCAGACAGACGGACACAGATCGGCCCATGCTGGCCAAGTTGCCGCATTCACAAGACTCCGTTGCCACGCCACGCAAACCCGTCGCCGACCGTGGCAAGCGGAACTCGCAAATCAACCAGGCGAGGCGTCTACCTCGCGGCGGATACCGGGGATTCCAATCCACCCGTGTCCGGTGGAGTCAAGCTACCGGTTCGGCCTGGGCATAATGAGTGTGGATTTCACATTTCATGGTTGCCGCAGCGGGGCTTTAGCGGCAATTGCGGGACTTGCGTCGCAGATCCGTCCCGATCGGCGCGCCCTCACGCAAAGGCGTAGATCGCGAAGAACTCCACGACTGCCACGAGGGTGAAGAGCGCGGCTGTCGGCGCTCCACGATAAATACGACGCTTCAACATGTGAGTCCTTTACGGGCACGGGCACGCGCGAGCGCGGCATCGAACGAGCGATGCCGCGCGTTGCATGTCTGGTTGTGTGGGGGTGGATGGAGGCTTCGGGCGCCCAGTCGGGCACGCTGCAAGCCGCGGCCGCGATTCTACCTCAGGCGCAAGCTTTTCGTGCGGAAATCGGTCGCATCACACGAAGGCGCGGACGGCGAAGAACTGCACGAAGGCCGACAGCGCAAGCAACAGTGCGGTCGGAAGTCCGCGGTACACCAGCTTGTTGAACACGTTCATCTCCGATCAATTTGTCATTGCATTCGGGAGTTCACCACCCCGGCAGCGGGGCGGCATTCTCAATGCGGCGCTGCGGCGAAACTGTGCGCGGCGTCGCAGGTCGGCGCTTTCGGCCGGCGCCTGATCTCTAATTGGGACGTTCACCTTTTCCACCTTTTCGATTTCGGTCCGAACCGGGCTGAAATTGCGGGAGGCGCCGGACATCCTGACGCGTAGGGTTCTGGCATGCCCCGCCGCGCGCGTATCGTTTTCGAGAACGTGCCTCATCATGTGACTCAGCGTGGCGTCGACCGCTCGCCCGTGTTCTTCGAGCGCAGCGATGGCGCCGCCTACCTCATGCTCATGCGTGAGTATTCGGAACGCCACCGCGTCGAGATCGTGGCGTACTGCCTGATGCCCAATCACGTGCATCTCGTCGTGGTGCCTTCAACGGCTGACGGCCTGCATCGTGTATTGAAGCCGGTCCATGGCATGTATGCGCGACGCATCAATCGCATCCGGGATCGAGTCGGGCACCTGTGGCAGAACCGATTCTTCTCCTCGCCTCTGGACTCCAGCTACTTCCTGAATGCCGTCCGCTATGTCGAACTCAACCCCGTGAAAGCCAGGCTCGTTGGGCGGGCGGAGGATTATGAGTGGTCGAGCGCCGCGACCCATTGCTGTGGTCGCAGCGACCCGCTCGTCGGGCACAAGCCGCGCTCCGTTCTCTTCCAGGGAATCCAGAACTGGTCTGAGTGGCTATTCAACGGCCTGAACGATGAATCAGCGGCCACACTGCGCAGCAATGTGCGGCAAAACCTGCCTTGCGGATCAGACGCGTTCGTGAAGAGCCTCGAGGAACGGTCCGGCGAACACCTCAGACCGCGAAAACTCGGTCGCCCACGACGCCAAAGCGAATTGACTTAGACCGATCGCCCGATCCTGGAAAAGGTGAACGTCCCAGTTTCGGAAAATGGGACGTTCACCTTAAAAAAGGTGAACGTCCCAATATCTACATCGTGACGGTGACGGACGAGTCGAGCGTCAGGCCGACCACGGTGCCGGCGGGAAGCACGACTTCCTTGCCGGTCTTCTTCGCCGCGGCGGTGCCGGCCGCGGCACCGATCAGCGCGCCGATGACCTTGCCCTTGTCGCTGTCGATCTGGTGACCGACGACGCCGCCCGCAACCGCGCCGCCCGCGATCTTGGCCGTGTCGCCCGCCTTGTCGCTCTTGTCGGCGACCTGAGTGACGCGCGCACTCATCGGGCGATCGCCGCCGTTGGACGTGATGCTGTCGAAGGTGAGGCCGAGCGTCGGCTTGCCGCCGATGGTCTTGCTGCCCGAGATCACTTCCGTGACCGAGCCCTGCACCGGCGAGCCCGCCTTCGCGACGACCTTCCCGTCCACGACGATGTCATTGGTCAGGTTGCCGGTAAGGCGCTGCCCGACCTTCGCAGTCTTGGTCGAGATCTCCGCCGGCAGCTGCACCGAAATCGACGTGCCCGCCGGGATCACGTAATCCCTCGGGCCGCTCGCGACCGGCGTCGGCGCCGGCTTCGGCTTGGAGGGCGATGCGGCAGGCGCCGCCGGCCTCGGCGCCGGCTTCGGCTGGCTCGCCTTCGCAAGCGCGGCCTCGCGGTCGGCGAGTTCCTTTTCCTTTTCCTTCAGCGCGAGCTCGGCTTCGCGGCGCGCAAGTTCCTCTTCGCGAGCCTGCATGGCCGCCGTTTCCTCGGCGGCCGCCAGGGCTGCCGGGTCGTCTGCCGCGATCGGCTCCTCAGCCGGCTTCTTGCCGCAGGCGGCGAGTGCGAGCATGGCGAGTGCGATCGACATCAGCAGGTGGGACTTGTTTGAAGGCATTGTCGGTTTCTCCGTGAGCGCTCCCGGACTGAGCGCAGAATGATAATGCATCGAAAATGAACCACTCCTTAATCAGGCGGGTTCTTGTGCGACTCGTCTCTGTTTGGAGACAGACGCCGCGCAGTGTCCTCGCGCGCCCGCCAGAGCTTGCTGGACAGGGTCTGCGGGTACACCCGGATGGCCAGGCCGCGGGCGCTGCCCCGGCAAACCGATCCGCTCCCATGTATACCGAGTGCAGGATCGGCCCTCATATTGCCGCCTGCTTCGGGCTGAGAGTATGATCGCTGCGCCCGATTTGTATACAACGACGGGGGTTTCCATGCCACTGCTCACTCGCCAGACAACGGTCCTCGGGCTCGCGATCACGGCGGTCCTGGCCGCATCCCAGGCCGGGGCGCAATCGACTCCCGGGGAACTCCCCGAGGTCGTGGTCACGGCACGCCAGCGCGCCGAACGAATCGAGGACGTCCCCGCTACAGTCCGGGCTTTCACCGAGGCGGACATCACCTCGGCCGGCATCGAACGGCCGACCGACTTCATCCAGCTGACGCCGAACGTCTCGCAGGTGCAGACCGCCGAGGCTGGCGACATGCAGGTCGTGATCCGCGGCATCAACACCGGCCGCGACGCGGAGACCAATTTCGCGCTGGTGGTGGACGGCGTGCTGCAGACCAACCCGAACGCGCTCAACCAGGAGCTCAACGGCATCACCCAGATCGAGGTGCTGAAGGGTCCCCAGGGCGCCATCTATGGCCGCAACGCCCTCGCCGGGGCGATCATCCTGACCACGCGCAAGCCCTCGGCCGAGCCGGAGTTCGAGGTCGGCGCCGGCTACGGCAGCGACAACAGCTACAAGGGCAACCTGTATTTCAGCGGCCCGCTCGGCGACAACGCGCAGGGTAGCCTCTCCCTCTATACGCGCAGCACCGATGGCCAGTGGAACAACACGCTGCTCGGCTGCGACGACTGCGTGGACTACTTCGAGGAATCGGGCGCGGTCGGGCGCCTGACGTTCGAGGCCGCCGGCGGCGATTTCGACGTCAAGGCGAAGGTCTCGACGGTTGAGTCGGGCGCGATCAACTTCAATGCGGCCGTCTCGTTCTTCGAGGCGGCGACGATCTTCGGCGCCCCGCCCTTCGACGAGGACCCGAATGACCACAGCTTCTTTTACACCAACAACATCATTCCCGAGAACGAGCAGGACAACCTGAATTTGTCCATCAAGGGCGACTGGGAAGTGGGCGAGAACACGCTGACCGGCGTGCTCGCCTACAACGACCAGACAAACTACTTCCTGACCGACGGCGCGAGCGACGCGTTCTTCCTGTATGCGTTGACGCCCTCGTGCGGCGAGTCGTTCGCGGCGCGCCTGGCGGACACGCCGCTGCCGCCGCCATTCAACTATGGCAACCCGCCGGGAACGATCATCAGCTTCACGCCCTACGCCTCGTCGTTCCAGCCGCCCTACGGCCCGACGACCTGCGGCGGTTACCAGTACCAGCAACGCGACCAGGAGGACATGAGCCTCGAGCTGCGCCTGACCTCCCCGGACGACCAGCGCCTGCGCTGGCTCGCCGGCGTGTACTTCGCCGACATCGAGCGCCGCGTGGTGGTCTCCCAGGGCTCGGACAACACGGGCGCCTCGCTCGCGCAGGACTTCCAGGCGCGCGGATTCGTGCCGACGGGCGGCCCGAATCCCACCGACCTGCTCTACGACGACACTTTCGACAGCAAGGTCTACGCCGGCTTCGGCCAGATCGCCTATGACATCCAGGACAACGTCGAGCTCGCGCTCGCGCTGCGCTACGACTCCGAGCGGCGCGAGGTCGATAACAACGTGCCGACGGGCCCG
>Ga0209254_10001318_pt1 | contig 22028 bp, 19 predicted proteins | sample FrelakmetDIP11DI_FD_187148 | JGI IMG/M metagenome (GOLD analysis project Ga0209254, IMG submission 187148) | Freshwater lake sediment microbial communities from the University of Notre Dame, USA, for methane emissions studies - DIP11 DI (SPAdes)... | ecosystem: Environmental > Aquatic >...
GAAGGGATTGAGATCTCGGGCAATGGCGGACCAATGGACTATAAGGCTGCCATGGATTTCCTTGCCCTGGGAGTTAAAACCGTGCAGTTCTGCACCATTGTCATGAAGCAGGGCTATGGCATTATCCAGGACCTTGAATCAGGCACTTCCTTCCTGATGCAGCAGCGAGGCATCGCCTCGATGAAAGAGCTGATTGGCATTGCCCAACCCAACCCGATCACCGATTTCATGGCATTGACGCCGGTCAAGAAAATCTCGGAAGCTCACCACGATTATTGCGTATCATGCGGCAACTGTGCCCGCTGCCCATACCTGGCGATCACTCTGGACGAGAAGGGGATGCCATACACCGATCCTGCCCTGTGCATTGGCTGTTCGATTTGTGCCAAGAAATGCTTCGTGGGTGCCATTAGCATGCGGGAACGCACACCGGAAGAATTGGCAGTACTGAAAGAGCATTAATCACGAAAGGATGAATATGACCACTCGTTTTGAAAATGGGATTGTTGTTACACTTGGAGAAAAGAACCGGGTTCTTTGGAATGCAACCGTCGTCATCGATGGGGAGATGATTGCCGCTTTGGGTGATTCCGCGGCCATGAAGCAGCACTTCCCTGAGGCTGAGGTGGTGGACTGCGCTGGGAAGATCGTCCTGCCCGGCTTTATCTGCACGCATCACCACTTTTACTCTACCATGGCTCGCGGCATGGGCATCCCTGGCGAGCCCGCTTCGAACTTCGTCGAGATCCTTGAGCGCTTGTGGTGGAAAGTAGATCGCGCCCTGGATGAAGAAGATGTCCTCCTATCGGCACAGCTGCCCTTGATTGACTGCATCCGCAATGGCACGACCACCATCATTGACCACCATGCTTCCCCGGCTTTTAGGGATGGCTCGCTTGATTTGATCGAGAATGCCGTCCGGCAAGCAGGTGTGCGTGCCTCCCTTTGTTATGAAGTTTCCGATCGCAATATCCCCGGTGGCGGTATTGCGGAAAATAAGCGCTTCATCAAGAAGGTGGGCCAGGGGGATGGCCAGATTGCTGCCATGATGGGTATGCATGCCTCATTCACTTTGTCTAACGCAACGATTGAAGAGTGCGTTGGGATTGCCCGTGAAGCCGGGGTAGGCTGTCATATCCATGTTGCTGAAGACGCGGCAGACCGGGTAGATTCGCTTGCTAAATATTATAGAACTACGGTAAAGCGCCTGCACATGCTGGGTGTCACGGGAGATAAGTCGATCTTTGTGCACTGTGTCCACATCGACGAGGATGAGATGGATATCCTGGCTGAAACTGGGACGAGTGTGGTGCACAACCCCGAATCAAACATGAACAATGCGGTTGGTGTCACACCACTGTTCAAGATGTTGAAAAAAGGTGTGCTGGTTGGATTAGGCACCGATGGGATGGGATCTGATATGTTGGTCCAGATGCGTTGTGCCTACTTGCTGCACCGGCTTGCCAATCGTGATCCGCGCGTGGCTTTCATGGAAGCGCCTCAGCTTCTTCTACAGAACAATGCAACAATTGCCCAAAGGCAGTTTGGTCTGAAGCTGGGCGAAATTGCCGAAGGCCGCCCCGCTGACCTGGCTATCATCGACTACCAGCCTCCCACACCCCTCAGCGAGGCGAATTTCCTGGGTCATCTCATCTTTGGATTGGTGGATGCCACCGTTGATACCACAGTTTGTAAAGGTAAAATCCTGATGCGAGGAAAGCAGCTCCTGGTCATGGACGAGGAACGCATTGCTGCCCGGTCGCGCGAGCTGGCTCCGCTGATGTGGAAGCGGTTGCAGGAGCTATAGCCAATGAATAAACCCTGACACACGCAGGGCTAATGGAAATAATTAGGAGGATTGAGATGGAGCGAGTTGCCCTTTACTTGCAAGACGCGCATGACCTGCGCGATGGACTCGATTACGTAAAATATGCGGAGAGTAAAGGCTTTGAAGCTGTCTGGCAGGCTGAAAGCCGCCTGGTGAGAGACGCCATTGTACCCATGGCGGCTTATGCGGCAGTGACCGAGCACATCAAGGTTGGTTCTGGGGTGATCAACAACTGGACCCGCAACATTGGCCTGCTTGCCTCCACCTTCCTCACGTTAGACGACCTGGCTCCAAACCGTGTGATCTGTGGCATCGGAGCATGGTGGGACCCGCTGGCGAAAAATGTGGGTATCGATCGCAAGAAACCCCTCACCGCCATGAAAGAGACAGTGCTTGTCTTGCGCCGCCTGCTGAATATGGAGCGGGTCACATTTGATGGAGAATTTATCCACGTCAATGGCATTGAGCTGGATGTGGTGCATGGGCGTCGTGAGCCGCGCAATGTACCGATTATGATCGGCGCAACGGGTGACCAGATGATGGAGCTGGCTGGTGAAATTGCCGATGGGGTCGTCATGAACTACTGCGCGCCTCCGGAACAAAATGACCGTGCCCTGGAACTGCTGGAGAAAGGCGCCAGGAAGAGCGGTCGCAGCCTGGATGATATCGACCGCCCACAGCTGATTGTATGCTCGGTGGATGAGGATCACGATGTTGCATTCGAATCTGCGCGTGGGTTGCTGACCCAATACCTGGCGCAGCAGCCGCACATCGCCAAGTCATCCGGTATGCCTGATGAAATTGTCAAGAAGATCCAATCCATCCTGGGGTGGCCTGCGACCGAGGAACAGATCAACCAGGCCAAGCACCTGGTCCCTGATGACCTGGTGGACCGAATTACCGCCTCGGGTACACCCGATGAAGCACGCTGCTGCGTAAATGAGTACCGCAAGCGCGGCTGCACCTGCCCGATCCTGTATCCTATTTGCGGCGATTTGAAATTACTGGTGGATACTTTTACGCAGTGATCTTTGATACAAACTCTATGACTTTTGCGATTAAAAACCAACAAAAGCCGGAAACCGGGTGAAAAGCCTGTTGTTTGAATATTTTTTTTTGCAATCTATGGAAAAACGAGGAACAAGTAAGGGGCCTATTAAAATTCTTTGAGTAAATTTATTGTTATGGAGGGAATATGAAAATCCGTTCTGAGATCGGTTTGACATTTGATGATGTTCTTCTGGTTCCTCATCGGTCCTCAATCCACAGCCGAAAGGATGTTTCCACCGGCACCTGGTTGGTACCAGGTATGCGCCTTTCCATCCCGGTTGTCTCTGCCAATATGGACACGGTGACTGAAACACGCATGGCAATCGCCATGGCACAGCTGGGTGGTATCGGGATCCTGCACCGCTTTATGACCATCGAGCAGCAAGCCGATTGTGTATCGCGCGTGAAGCGTTCCGAAAGTCTCATCGTGGATTCGCCTCTCACCATCTCTCCTGGGCAAACCGTAGCGTATGCACGCCAGCGCATGGAAGAGGTGGACGTTGGTGGCTTGATGGTAGTGGACGAAGCTAACTACCTGCTGGGGATCGTTACCAACCGTGATGTTTTGCTCACCCCCGACATGGATTTACCGGTAAGCCAGGTGATGACCCCCCGTGAAAGGTTGGTTGTTGCTTCCAAGTCTGAAACCCTGGAAGATGCCTGCCGCAAGCTGTATGAACATCGTATCGAAAAGCTGCCCCTGGTGGATGCGGATGGGCACCTGGCAGGATTGATCACCGCTCAGGATATTGTAAAAATCCAGGAGCACCCGAACGCCACCAAAGATAACCGGGGTCGCCTGCGGGTCGGTGCTGCGATCGGTGTTCGGCTAGAGGACATGGAACGGGCTTCCAGCTGCCAGGCAGCTGGCGTGGATGTGTTGGTAGTAGATATTGCCCATGGGCATTCCGACCACGTCATCCAGATGGTACACAACCTAAAGGAACGCTTCCCCAATTTATCAATCATCGCAGGCAATGTTGCCACTGCCCAAGGGGTAAGCGACCTGGCGCAAGCAGGTGCAGATGCGGTTAAAGTTGGGGTGGGGTCCGGCTCGATCTGCACCACCCGAATCGTGACCGGTTTTGGGGTGCCACAGCTAAGCGCAATCCTTGAATGTTCTGAAGCGGGAAATGCATTGAATGTGCCCATCATTGCGGATGGTGGTATCCGCAACTCGGGGGATATGACAAAATCCCTGGCTGCAGGTGCCAGCACAGTCATGATCGGGTCCCTTTTGGCTGGCACGGACGAAAGCCCTGGAGCGACTGTCATCCGCGAAGGACAGCGCTTTAAAATTGTCCGTGGAATGGCTTCGCTATCAGCCAACGTGGATCGAAAAATGCTAACCAACGGTGAATTGGCAATCGAAGAATGGGGAGAAGTGGTTCCAGAAGGGGTGGAAGCCACAGTACGTTATAAAGGTGCGGTGGCGGATGTCATTTATCAGCTCGTAGGTGGATTGCGCTCTGGGATGAGCTACGCTGGTGCCTGTTCGATTGAAGAGCTCTGGCAGGCAGCCGAGTTCATCCGTATCACACCATCAGGCATGCAAGAGTCACACCCACACGATGTGACGTTGATTTAATAAGTTTCGCGGTTCAATCAATAATGGGGTTGTTAAAAAGAAAAACCCGGAGATTTTCCTCCGGGTTCTAGATCACTACTCTTTTCCACGCTTACCAAGCTGGTGGTCCAGCATCAACACAGCCGTTCCCTTGGCATCGATCATTTCGATCTGATGGACGACTTCGGCAGCATTCTTTTCTTCTTCCACCTGCTCAGTGATGAACCACTGCAGCACAGCCTGGAATGGATAATCCTTTTCCTTGAGGGCTAACTCATACAGGGCATAGATGGAAGCTGTCACTGAAGCTTCATGCTCCTGCACCTGCTTGAAGACCTCCAGGCTTGTATTCCACGAAGTTTGAGGACCGGCTATCGGTTTGAGTTCTACCTTCCCACCACGTTCCACGAGGTGTTCAAAGAACTTCATCCCATGTGCGCGTTCCTCTTCTGCCTGTAGATACATCCACTTGGCAAAACCGGGCAGGTTTTTATCTTCAAAATATGCCGCCATGGATAAGTATAGGTAGGATGAGTATAGTTCTTTATTGATCTGTTCATTAATTCCAGTTTGAATGGTTTTGGTAATCATTTTATTTCTCCTTTTTTTAATTTGTTATTGGATGGTTTGATTTTGGCAGCTGGGGCAAAGCCCATAATACATCATGCGGGCACCCAGAAATTTGTAACCTGAGTTCTTGCTGATTTCATGATCAATATTGGAGATTTGTGACGTGGATATGTCTTCGATCTTGTGGCAAGAGATACATGCAAGATTAATGTGACTTGACGTGTCCCCATCATAATGCGTGTTGTCATCGCCCACATTACCAAGTGTATTTACCAGGCCCAGGTTTACCAGGCTATCCAGGGTATTATAGACCGTCATTAAAGAAAGCGTTGGGTATTGCACGCGAACATGATCATAGATCATGGCAGCCGTGGGATGCTCGCTGGATTCACATAATAACTTGCAGATGGCGATCCTTTGTGGAGTGAGGCGCATCCCTGAGTCTTTTAGGGTTGAGATGTAATGATCGTAGGGTGTCATAATATTTATTTATAATAATTATTATATAATAATAATTATAAATTAGAATAACTATTTTGTCAAGGGAATTTCATTATTGCTGAGTTTATGCATACCGCAAGCTATTCCATTGATTTTCGCCTGACCTTATGATCACAGGTTTGATCACAAATATATATAATATGTATCAGGAGGTGAATCATGGCAGATTATCTGATGACACCGGATCAGCGCAGCTTGTGCGAAGAAGCACGCCACTTTGTCAGCGAAGGGGTAACCCGCCAGCTCCTACTCGATATGGATGCTGAGAAAATTCATTACCCGCGCCAATATATCGAGAATCTTGCTGCCAGCCACTTGCTCGGCCTGCGCTTCCCTCATGAATGGGGTGGGCGCAGCCTTGATTGGGCGCATGAAGTTATTGTGTTGGAGGAAATTGGTGTGTTAGGTGCCAGCCTGGCATGTCTGTACTCCCTGCCATCCATTGTTGGAGAAGCAGTTAACTGCTTTGGCACCGATGAGCAGAAAGAAAAATATCTCAAACCGATCATCGAGGGCAAGCTGACTGTCGCTGAGGCGCTGACTGAACCGCGCGGCGGGTCAGACTTCTTCGGTGCAACAACCACCCTGAAACGGGAGGGCAATTTTTATATCCTGAATGGGCAGAAACGCTTCATCGTTGGGGCAGAAGGTGCTGACCTGTTCCTTGTTTATGCCCGTTCGAATCCAGACCTATCCAGCCATAATGCGATCAGTGCGTTGTTGGTGGAACGCAGTGAAGGCGTGGAAGTCCAGCATGTTTATGGCCTCATGGGCACGCGCGGTGGAGGGACCGGTAGGGTGTACTTTAGAGATGTAAAAGTACCGGTTAAGAACCTGATCGGTCAGGAACATGGAGCATATGAGGTTTTCAATCAAATGATGATCCCCGAGAGGGTGACCAGCGCAGCGGGAGCCCTCGGACTTGCCCGAGCCGCCTTGGAAATCTCCACCCGCTATGCCGGTCGGCGTAAAGCCTTTGGGCAAAAGATCCGTGAATTCGAGGGGGTAAGTTTCAAGATTGCTGAAAGCCTGACCCGCCTGGATGCAGCCCGCGCTCTAGTACACGAAACAGCACGCATCGTAGATTCCATTGGCAGCTCCGGTTACGTGCGACGCATGGTCTCTGAAGCTAAAAAATTTGCCACAGATACTGCCTGGGCTGTGGTCAACGATGCCATGCAGATCATGGGTGGGATTGGCTACACCAATGTATACCCCATTGAGCGGCTTTTACGCGATGCACGCCTGATGACCATCTGGACTGGCACGAACGAGATCATGAATTTGGTCATACAACATGAGTATTTTAAGGAAATCCTAACGATTAGTCTTATGGCAAGAGATGTGGAGAGAGATGCACTCAATGCAGACGTGGATGGTGAAAAGATCTACGAGTAAAGCTAGTTGGGTTGCTCTTTGGTTCTTGTTACATCGATCAAAATTAACCAATCACTTAAGCGCCCAGATTTTTTCTGCATGGATGCGCGGTTCACCCCGTTGGTGATCCATGACCACCCGCCCTTCGACCACGTACGGACCTGCCGTGGTCAAAGCCGCCCGGGAACGCTGGTAAACATCAGATGTAATTACCACATCCAACATGCCATCCAGGTCTTCCAACGACATGAAGTAGATATAATCCCCACGCGTAGTGCGGCTGCGGCGCCAGATTTGGCGCATGCCAGCCACGCGTACTTGCTGATCCAGCCGTAATGCTGCTTCCACGGTGGTTAGCGCCCCGGCAGCAGCAATTTTCTCCTGCACCTGCTCCAGCGGGTGCGCAATCACACCCGTGCCAAGTAGTTCCTCCTGGGCAGCAACCTTTTCAGCCAGACTCCAATCATCGTGCCGGATGCCATCCATTGAGAACAAAGACAGTTGCCCGCCATGCCTGCCACCATGTTTGAGCTGGTGAAGTAATTCTGGGATTGTGCCGATATCTTCCAATGCGCCCACCCTCACCAGGTTTTCTGCTTCAACCGGGCGTGGATCGACGCGACCCAGGAAATCAACCAATGAGCTGAAGGGTCTATTCAGGATAATGGCTTTTTGGGTGCGCTGGGTCAGTTCACGTACCTGATCTAATCCCATGATCAGCTCGGGTTCCCCATCCAAAATTTTGACACTGAACTCGTGCCCGGCATGATTGACTTGTGGAGGACGCAGCTTAAGCCCCAGGCGGCGCGCCTCATTCATATACACACGCTGGCTGTAATAGCCCCCCCAGTTTGCCAGCACTGCCGCCATAAAAAATGCCGGGTAATGGCTCTTGCACCAGGCTGAGCGCCAGCTTACCTGGGCGTATGAAGCTGCATGAGCCTTCGGAAAGCCATACCCCGCAAAAGCAGCCATCAGCTCCCAGATGCGCCTGGCAATCTCCTCCGGAACCTTGTTTCTCTCCCAGGCACCGGCCACGAATCGATGTTGCAAAGTTTCCATCTGTTTACCTGGGTCAAAGTGCGACATCGCCCTGCGTAATAAATCAGCATCCGCCAGGGTCAACCCCCCCAGCTCGTGCGCAATTCGTAAAACCTGTTCCTGGTACAGGATAACCCCATAGGTATCTGCCAGTAAGTTGTTCAAGGCAGGATGCAGCTGCTCGGTGATTTCCTTGCCCAGGTGGCGTTTTACAAACGCATCCTTTAACCCACCCGTGAGCGGACCTGGGCGGTAGAGCGACAATGCCACCATGATATCGTCTATGCTTTTCGCCTTGACTTCCTTCAGAGTAGCCCGCATGCCTGGACTTTCGATCTGGAAACAACCGATTGTCCGTCCTTGGCTGATCATTTGGCTGACCGCCGCATCAGTTTCCGGGATGGTCTCCAGGATTGTGGTCAGCCTGGATTTCCCAAGATGGAGGTCCTTGCCTGGTCTTTCCCTGGCAATGGTTTCAACCACATCACCTAAAACGGTCAGGCCACGGATGCCCAGCAGGTCGATCTTTACCAGACCTAACCGTTCAATTGAATCCAGGTCGAATTGCGTGATCGTCACCCCTTTGGAGGCCATCTGGGTGGGTGCCAGGTCGGTGAGCGGACCCGGGCTGATGACCACTCCACCCGGATGCACGGACAAATGATGGGGTAAACCGATCAAGGCAGTTGCGTCTTTAAAAATGGATTGGTGGGTTGGGGTTCGATACCGCTCTGCTAAATCAGCAAAAGGATCATCTTTTCCGGCCTTGCGGTTGGATGGACCAAACCACCGGTATGGCAGACTATCTGCCAGCAGGCTCACTTCCTCTGCAGCTAAACCGTATGCCTTTGCCACTTCGCGCAGTGCCGAGCGGCTGCGGAAACGGTTGACCGTGCACACGGTTGCTACTCGGTCTTCTCCAAAGCGCTGGTATACGAATCGGATCACTTCTTCCCGGCGGCGGGAGCACAGGTCCGTATCAATATCAGGGGGTGTGGCACGCGCAGGGTTCAGGAATCGCTCGAAATACAGGTTCAACCGCATTGGGTCTGGAGAGGTGATTCCCAGACAGTGAGCCACCAGGGAAGAAGCAGCTGACCCACGCGAAGAGAATGGAATACCCTGCGCTCGGGCATAGTTGAGAATTTCTTCGACGATCAGGAACAGGGAAGTGTAACCATACTCTCCAATGACCGATAATTCATGTTCGATACGGGCTAGCAATTCTGGAGTGCCCTGGCCGTACAGTCGGGTAACACCAGCCGACGCTTTTTGGCGTAACAGCTCCTGGCTCGACATACCCTCCTGCAATGGGATATCTGGGAAATGCGGAACGCCCAAAGGCAGCTGTAGGCTGCAGCGATCGGCAATCTCTTGCGTGGCTGCCAGCGCGTATGGAAAATTAGGCATCCGATCAGCCATTTCTTTAGAAGTCAGGAAGAATGCTTCGGGAGCAGCGCAATCGGAGGCATTTATATCTTTGAGTGGACGGTTAAGCCTGATCGCGGTTTGCACCAGCTGAAGGTGAGCCTGGTCTGAGGTCAGGTAGTGGATATCATGTGTGGCAACGGCAGGTATACCAAGCCGTCGGCCGAGGGTGGTCAGGCTTAAACACAATTCGCCATCCTCCACCGAATGTGCTTGCAGCTCTAGATATAAACGATCACCGAAAAGGTCCTTCAGGCGTGAAGACCAGCCCTCCGCGGTCTTCCTTTGCCTGGATGCGATCAACTTTGTCAAGATCCCCCGCCTGCCACCCGTCAGGCAAATCAAACCGGCATTCTCATCCACCAGCCGGTCAAACGGGAGTGCTTCTTTATCTCCAGAGAGTGAGCTGCTGATCCGGCAAAGGCTGCCCCATCCATTTATATCCAGTGCCAGGAGGATTAAAGTGCCAGCCTGGGTATTTGCCATGTCAAGTGGGAGGGCTGCTTCCACTTCCAGCCCGAGAATGGGTTTTATCCCAGATTGCAGGCAGGCATCATGGAATTCTATGGCACCACTCAAAGAGTGTGTATCCGTTAATCCCAATGCCGGCATTCCCAGCTCTGCTGCTTTTTGGGCTAATTCTTGCGGTGAGGGAATACCCCGCAGAAAAGAATAGCAGGAATGGGAGCGCAGGTGTATGAAACCCATTATGGGATTGTAACCTTGCTTAAGGATGGTGGATAGGATAAATCCTCAAGATTGGATTTACACCAAGCTGCGTGCTAAAAAAATTGCTATGGGTTTAGCGCAGGGTTGCCAGGTCTTTCAGGAGCATCTTTTTTTCTTCAGCATCTGAAATCGCTGTGGCTGCCTGGTGCGCTTGGACAAGGAAATCTTCCTTTTTATCCTCGTTTCCTGCCACGTGCTCGGCTCGGGCAAGCGCTTCATAGGCGTAGCCTAAATAAAAAGGCTCGACGCCTTCCTTTTGAGATACTTCCAGGCATAAATCTCCATAATGCCTGGCATTATCTGCCTGCCGTAAGAGCGCAAATACACGCGCTACCTGCCAATATCCGACGGAAAGGTTTGTGGGGCTACAATCCTCTCTTTGTGTCCAGTGCCATAACGATGCCAGGCTCAAACGGAGCATGGCATCCTCTTCGCTGGTTTTTCTGGTAGGTTTATCTATGTAATCCCACGTTTTGTTGAAGCAGTCTGCTGAAAAATATTTATGCGCTGCCGAAAGATCAAAATCTGTTTTTTTCGTCATATTTCCCATCCATTTATTGAATAAAGAACGATTGTCGAGTTATTTTTCCGGATAAAAAAGGTGCGATTGAGATTATATCTAAATATGTCACAATGCGGATGAGAATTTTATTAAGCAATCGCGAATGGTTTCCCTGCAACAACGGTCCATGAGTACTGATGAGCTTTGATCGCCAATCCGGCAGTCACACTGTTGAAAACATCAGATGATTTCACCTTATCAGATCCAAAGATCCCGCCTAGCATTTCAGAAAACACCGGGATATTCGATGACCCACCCGTCTTGACCACTGCATCAATTTGACCCGGTTTCAATCCTGAAGCAGATACTGTATCCATCAACACGCGCTGGATTTGTTCGCGATGTTCCTGGATATCCTTCTCAAATTGTGCACGGGTGTATAACTCCCAAATATCCAGGTTCTTCTCTTTCATCCTGGCAACCACCGCTCCCCTGCCAGACAATTGGATCTTTGTCGATTCGACCATGTTATAAAAAGAAAATGCCAGATCATTAAAGATCAGGGACTCGAGCCTCTTCAACCTCACCGGTGCCTGCCCGGCCTGGATTGCCCGTTCCAATTCCACGCGCGCTTGTGGAGTGGAGAGTTCTGGTAGCGCTGCCCAATCGGGGATGGTATGGATCAGATTTAAAATCTCTGGGTTATTCTGTACGAAACCCTGCCCAAAGTGTGGCAGCATGCGTTTCTGGATGATGGCACGGTCAAAGTCACTCCCCGCAACACCAATGCCACCGCTGGCATACACCATTCGCTGGTGAGCGTCACCCAAGCGCATGATGGTCAGGTCCAGGGTGCCGCCGCCAAAGTCAAAAATCAGCACATTCTGCGGCTTGTGGAGTGAGAATTCATAATATAGTGCGGCTGCCACCGGCTCAAGCTCAAAATCAACCTGCGAAAACCCCGCCTCCAGGGCTGCCTGGTGAAGTGTGGCTTCGGCTTTCCGGTCCAGCTCCGCATCTTGGGAGAATTTTACCGGCCTCCCCAGGGTGACCCCACTCACTTCTTCCTGTAGCAGGGCTTCCGCGCGCTGTTTCAAGGCGTGCAAGTAAGTCGCAATGATATCGCTCAGGCCGTAATACCGATCAAATACCTGGGTGCCAACATATTTTTCCGACCGCAACGCAGACTTGATAAACTGCATCAACCGGCCGGGTTGTAATTCATCCACATAAACGTAAATATCCCGCACGTAATGCATGTCTGCACCATGATAGTCTATCTCACCTGACCATTTTTTTACGAAGCGTCTTTGCCGATTGATATTGTGCTTGTAATAAAGCTCAACCGCTTCCTGTCCGATGAAAGATCTATCGTCACTGGTGATATATAAAATTGTCTTGACCACTTCCGGGTCGATATTCTGGGAGTCAAGTGGCAGGATGTGGACCTGATTGTTCTGGTAGATGCCTACTCCTGAATTCGAGGTGCCAAAATCTATTCCTACGTGCAGTCCCATGTTTTGGATACCCTCCTGTTCCTATCACTAACTGGTTATTTCTTGATCCCAGGCAAATGAAAGCTCGCGAAGCTGAGTATTGGTGGGTTTTGATTGCCTGTTGGAATAGAACCAGTTGCCAGGAGCTCATGCAGGTTATAGACTGCAAGTGTGCCATCACTTTGAAGGAATACACCCCAATCTCCATCACTCACGGGTGCCACCCCGACAATCCTGGTACCTGCTTCGCGTCTTTCCTTCGATAGAAGTGGCTGGCCTTTTGATTTGAATGAGCCGGCTTGAACAAGCCAGCTTGTATCCCGGTTGACTGCCTTGCCATTTTGGGTGATAAAAATTACCGAGGATTTTTGACCTGTCACAAATGCTGCCACAATGTGGTCGGTGATTCCCAGGTGGACGACTTCCTCAATGGCTACGGGAAGGCGGTCTACCTGCATGCTGAAGATATACCCCTCCTGGCTGACCAGGACATACAGGTCGTCTTTATTCGCCAATGTCAGGCTGCAGGTTCTATCTGCAGGCATTTTCACACCCGAACCAATATATTTTTCTGTGACATGCGTTGCGAGGAAGGAAGTCTTAATCTTCTTCACAAACCCTCGGCGGCTGGTTTGTACACAAGTTTCAAAAAGCGACATTCTGGCAATTGGATGGATAGCAGCCAATTCCTCCTTGAGGCGTGGCTCTTGAACGTATGCTTGCTGCCAATCAAGGTTGTCCGGACTGGAGATGGGAAGGCTGGAAACCGGTATCCCCTCTGTGCGTCCCGAATCAAAGAGGAACAGCACCTCTTCATTTGAGCTGGTCACCAGAATATTGGGCCGTATATCAACCAGGGCTTCATTCGTATTGATCCGCCCGATCACCATACCATGCGCCAGAGGTGTTGGGTTGAACTCCAGCCGCAGCACCTGGCCGAACGGGTTATATGCCAGCAAGTTGATCGTCTCAACAAATGGTTTTAGGACTGGCTTCTCAGTTGGCAGGATGATTTCACCGCCAAGCTGGCGCTTCAGCAATTCCAGCTGGTATTCCAGATTTGCTATTCGATTCTCATATTCTTCAACTTTTCGACCGTTGAGCAGCTCGATATTTTGAGCTGCCAGCTCTTCCTCTCGGCTTGCCAGCTCGCTTAACCGGTTGGCAATATATTGGATGATCAACGCCGCAGAAGCGGGTCTTTCCTCAACCTCACGGATCCACTCATCGATTTTATTTTGGTTGATCAAGGCGACCTCCCCATCAAAATATTGAATAAGATTGCCTGGAAAAGGAATATTACCAGATTTTTCACTAGCTGAGGTTGACAACCAGGTGCTGGATGGGATTGACAGCCACTGGGTAGACTGCCTGAGCAAGAATTGCAAGTTAAAAATATATGCAAGGCGATGCTCTGCTTTGGTTATTTTTTATTTCGTAATTCAGGAAGGATTGTACTACCCATCCGGGTATAGAAATACTATAATTAACCAATAATGATATTTATCTAAATTATTAAATTGAGGAGAAAATTACAAATGAAAGGGAATGATAAGATCATCGCAGAATTGAATATCCTGTTATCTGATGAGTTAACAGCCATTAATCAGTATATTGTGCATTCGGAGATGTGTGACAACTGGGGCTTCGAAAAATTGCATAAAGCCATTGAAGGGCGTGCCATCACCGAGATGAAGCATGCGGAAAAGTTGATTGCACGTATTCTTTTTCTCGAAGGAATCCCGGTTGTCAGTAACCTGAAGAAGATCACCATTGGGGCAGATATTGAAGCCCAATTCAGGAATGATCTTGCTGCCGAGTATGGTGCGGTCAAGGGATACAATGATGCTGTCCGCCTGGCATACGAGTTGAACGATAATGGCAGCCGTGAGATGTTGGATTCCATCCTCACCGATGAGGAAGATCACGTGGACTGGTTAGAGGCGCAGAATGACCAGGTGAGGATGATGGGCATCCAGGCCTACCTGGTTGAGCAGGTGGGCTGAGGGTTTCCAAGGAAAGTTCCGGCGCATTTGCTCTTCATTATGTAATTAGCCAGCCATACTTAGTGATGGAAGTTTGTGGTTTAAATCATTAAAACCCGAAATTTGTCACCCCAAAAAGGTGATTACCCCCAAATGGGAGTGCTGGAAAAAGGTGATATATTTTTATATAACTTGTTAATATAGGAGGATGCGATGACTAAGACAGTTGATGATTTACAAGCAGCATTTGCAGGCGAATCACAAGCCAACCGTAAATACCTGGCGTTTGCCAAGAAGGCTGATGCAGATGGCTACCCACAGATTGCCAAGTTGTTCCGGGCAGCCGCGGCTGCAGAAACGGTGCATGCTCTCAGCCATTTTCGTGCCCTGGATGGGGTTGGCTCCACGAACGATAACTTGAAAGCTGCCATTGAGGGTGAGAATTACGAAATAGTAACCATGTACCCGGATTTCATCAAAGATGCTGAAGCCGAATCAATGAAGCGTGCCCTGAACTCTTTCAAGTGGGCTTGGGAGGTGGAGAAGATTCACGAACAGCTCTATCGTAAAGCATTAGCCACCCTTGAAGCACAGCAACCCATGCAAGCAGTGGATTACTACGTGTGTCCCACCTGTGGATTCACTCACGAAGGACCCTTTGAAGGTCCATGCCCGATTTGTAAGACCCAAGGCGAAAAATTCGAGCGGATCAACTGAATCAAATTTTTATAAATAATAAGACATCCAGGCATGCTTTGCCTGACTGGATGTCTGTGCATTTAAATCAATTATGTTGTGAGCGGGGTGAGGATGATGGTGCAGCCGTGTTTTGTGGGGATGGTCACTCTCTTCAGGTGATAGACTTTGCGCGCAAATCCTGTGCCTACACTCTGACAATCCATGTGGCACACTCGCTCTGTTCCAGGCGTTTGTACAATTTTACAATTTTGAATGGTGCAGGTGATTTCCTCCTTGCCCAGCTTGGTCAGTTCCAATGGCGTCAGCCATTGCATCTCGTAAAGCAGGCTTTTCGCCAGTGAGCTGTGTGCTTTGAATTGGCAAAGAAAAAACAGGTTCGGGTTATCCAGCTGTTGTTCTTTGATCCTCAACAGCAAGCGTTTATAATCTGATAGCCGCTCACCAGCCAACCGCTCGGAGAGAAGATCATGGCTGCAGCGGGCCATCCACAGCCAATTGTTGAAGGCACAATCGTACTTATCCATATCGGGGTCGTTCTCATGCATGGGAATGATTGCTGCCTGCCAGACTGAACGCAGGTTATGCATCTCAGCATAACCCAGATGCTTCTCGACGAAGGGAAGCACATGTTTATGGTATAGGCGTACCATCTCTAAGGCGTGCTGGAATTTTTCACCCTCGGGCATGGATTTTAGCCTGTTCATAAAAACCTGTAACCTGTTTAGCGTGATTTCGTTTAAGAGATGTATAAAATCTGCCTGATATGGTAATTATGATTTGAAGTGATGCCATTACAACTATCAATGCTGTTAGGTTTCTTAATATTAAACATTGGAAACATATTTCAGGACTTGACACTTGACACGAAGAACTGATTTCGAATAACTAATATCTTGTGGCTGCTCTTTGGTATAATTTTCTATCATAGTCCCTTTGGAGGCTGGATGAGCGAGCGAAAGATACGTGTACTGATAGCCAAGCCCGGTCTGGACGGGCATGATCGTGGAGCCAAGGTGGTGGCGCGCGCCCTGCGTGATGCTGGGATGGAGGTCATTTACACTGGCCTGCGGCAGACCCCAGAGATGATCGCTGAAGCTGCTTTGCAAGAGGATGTGGATGCGGTAGGTCTTTCGATCCTTTCAGGGGCACATATGGCACTGGTGCCACGCGTTCTGGAATTGCTAAAAGCGAATGGGCAGGAGCACGTAAAAGTCTTCCTGGGGGGCATTGTCCCCGATGAAGACGTGCCGGTGTTGCTCGAGCTTGGGGTGATGGGCATCTATGGACCTGGAACGTTGAGCAATACCTACACAAATGAAATCCATAAGGCTGTAATAGCCGCACGTACATAGAGCAGGTCTAGATGTCTGAATTGGACTTGGCTCAGGCGGTTCTGGCGGGTGATCGGCTGGCATTAGCGCGCACGCTGTCTCATGTAGAGAACAACACCACTGAGGGAAGGTCAACCCTGAGCAAGCTCTTTGCTCATACCGGTCATGCGCACCTTGTGGGTGTAACCGGTGCCTCCGGAACCGGAAAATCATCGCTGGTTAACCAGCTGGCACGTTACTACCGCCATCCTGGAGAAGGCTTGCTTCCTCTCCGTGTGGCAGTGGTGGCGGTTGATCCCACCAGTCCTTTCACCGGTGGAGCAATCCTGGGCGATCGCATCCGCATGCGCGATCTGGCAGGTGACCCGGGTGTGTTCATCCGCTCGATGGCTACGAGAGGCTCTCTAGGTGGGATTGCCTCTACCACGGCAGCAGTTGTGCAGGTTCTTGATGCAGCTAAATTTGATATGATCCTGATCGAGACAGTCGGTGCGGGTCAGTCTGAGGTGGAAATTGCTCACCTGGCGCATACCACGCTGGTGGTTGAAGCCCCAGGGCTTGGCGACGACATCCAGGCGATTAAAGCAGGGATATTGGAGATTGCTGACGTGCTTGTGGTAAACAAAGCAGACCTGCCAGGCGTGGAGAACACCGAGCGTGCATTGCGTGGATCATTGGATCTGGCACATCCCCTGCCACAACGCATCCGGCATCACGGTCAATTTGAAACAGTGCCTGGTCAGGATGATAGAATTGAGGCAGCGGAACCAATTTGGGAAACTCCAATCATACGCACCGTTGCCATTGAAGGGACAGGTATCCCCGAACTGGTGAAAGCCATCTCAGACCATCGGACGCACCTGGATGCAACGGGAGGCTGGGTATTGCGCGAACGCTGGCGTTTGAAGACCGAGTTGGATATGCTCTTAACCAACAGGCTGGTGGAGGGCTTTTACACCAGTCTGCCTGCCGGGGTTTACGATAACACCCTGCAGGATATGCTGGAGAGGCGCATTTCACCTTACCAGGCAGTGGAAAAATTAATAGAGATGGTTATCTAAAGAGGCAAAGGAGGTGTTATGATTACAGGGGAACGGATTCGCTTCAGAGCTGTGGAGCGGGATGATTTACCTGCTTTTGTGACCTGGTTGAATGATCCGGAAGTAAGGCAAGGGGTTTTAATCTACTATCCTTACTCGCTGGTGGTCGAAGAAAATTGGTTTGAAGGGATGCTCAAACGTCCTGTGGATGAACATATACTGGGGATTGAGGTAAAAGAAACCCACGTACAGAGTGGTGAAGAAAATTGGAAGCTGATTGGCAGCCTGGGTTTTACCAACATTGACTGGCGCAACCGGTCTTCCGAATTCGGGATTTTAATTGGAGAAAAGGCTTATTGGAACCAGGGGTATGGCACCGAAGCAGTACGTCTCCTGCTTAAGCATGGATTCAACACCCTCAACTTGCACCGAATTTTCTTGCATGTGTTTGATAACAATCCCCGTGCCATTCGCGCCTACGAAAAGGCAGGTTTTGTCCACGAGGGCAGACTGCGCCAGTCGGAGTTCAAGAATGGCAGGTATGTTGATACCCTGGTAATGAGTATGTTGAAGGAAGAGTTTTTATACGGGTAATCATTTGCTGCTGATCATGGAACCTGTACATGCCTGAATTGCCTGAGGTAGAAACCATTGCTAGAAACCTGTGCCTGGGAACCCTACAGCAGCCTTCCCTGGTGGGCAGGCATATCCTGGGTGCAAACCTGTTATGGGAGCGGACCCTGGTCGAACCATCTCCAGTGGAATTCTCCCAACGTATTGAAGGGCAGGTCATCGAAGCCATTGACCGCAGGGGTAAGTTCCTGTATTTCCAGCTTTCCTGCGATTGGCTGCTCTTCCACCTGCGCATGAGCGGAGACCTGGTTGTGCAGTGCCTGGATTCACCTCTAAAGACTCACGACCGGTTAGTTCTCCCTCTTGAAGGTGAGCTTGAGCTGGTGTTTAATGATGCACGGAAGTTTGGTAGAGTTTGGCTTGTGGAAGAGGTTGATCGTGTGGTGGGGCACCTTGGACCGGAACCGCTCGATGAAAGCCTGACCCCAGCCATTTTTTTCACCAAACTGCAATCCACCAGGCGGCAGCTCAAGCCTCTACTACTTGACCAGTCCTTTCTCGCCGGGTTGGGGAATATCTATGTGGATGAAGCATTGAACCTTGCCAGGCTCCACCCGCTTATCCTCTCCAATACTCTGGCGGAAGCCCAGGTTGCCAGCTTATTGCAAAGCATCCGCACCGTTCTACGGGATGGGATTGCGCGCAATGGGGCAAGTATCGATTGGGTATACCGCGGTGGTGATTTTCAAAATTACTTCCGTGTTTACCAGCGAACAGGCAAGCCTTGCCAGGAATGTGGCACACTGATTGCACGGATAATTGTTGGGCAGCGTGGCACCCATTTCTGTCCTCAATGCCAGCCACCCTTATCCTCGATGGAGGTTAATCATGGATAGTTTTACCATTCTTCTTATCTCAGGCTTTTTTTTCATCATGGGTGCTGCAGTCATTGGGCTCATGTGGTACTTCCAGCGCTTGACAAAACCGAAAAATTCTAAGAATAACAATTCAGCCGACCCGAACATTGCTGAATTGGCACGCCTGATGCGCAATCTGCAGACCCAGGAGATGGTGGTGAAGGTGGATGGCAAGACTTTTAAGGCTGCCCACGAGCTTTCTCCAACCCAGTTTCGCCGCTTGAGTCTGGCCTCGAACGTGCTTACAAAATGGCTGAGCCAAAACACCCTTTCACCGCAACCCAAGGAAGAATCCCCAACAGATCTCACCTCTTCACCGACCGAGCTGGATACACAAGAATTCATGCCCCCACCAGCTGAGGTAAGACCTGCTGAGACACGTACAGAGTATACGCCTCCTTTCGCTGCCGGTTCGGTTGGTGAAATAAAGCCCGTCAGCACCAACCTGCCAGACGTGGTGGGTGGATTACTCGTTCCAATGCCAAAAAACGAATCGGAGATCAAAAGCATTGCTTTCCAGATCAACGAGATCTTACAACTCCAGCTGGTGGGCACGGACTTGGAAAAACGGGGTATTTCGGTGAATGATGGACAGGACCGCGGTGTGATGGTCACCCTGGACGGGAACCAATACCAGGGGGTGATGGAAGTGCCGGATGAGGATGTACGCCGGGCAATCCGCTCTGCTGTGCTTGAGTGGGAGACGAGGAAGTAACCCACCTGGATGGTTGTACCACCACCTTCATTGGAAATTTTTTCATTTTCAGCCTGACGGGGGAAAATCTCTGGCCAATTGATTAAAAGAGGCTGGAAGCGTTGTCTACCTTGTAGATAAGGTAATATGATAATTTCTACATCCTGGATGGGGGAGATCGTTTATCCAAGATTTCCGCATTCCATACCGTATGATCTGAATTTATACGGACACCACTGCATGTAGTAAGACGATGTAATTGGTAGTCCTATCCTGAGGGGTATTACATCTGGTAAACTCATCCCTGATTTTTTTTAGAGCTTGGAGCAGCTGAACGCTCAATCAAGGGCTACTGCTCTTAATCTTCATAAAAAAACCCTTGACTTGGAGTCAACTCCAAGTGATAAACTGTATCTACGAGGTGAATGCATGAAAATCGCGGAAGTAAGTGAACGATATGGCATTTCGTCAGATACGTTGCGCTATTATGAACGTATTGGACTCATCCCACCTGTCAATCGAAATAAAAGTGGCATCAGAGATTACACCATCACCCAGCGGGTCAGCGATGTTGCCGAAGCCCGTGGATTGCCCATGGCCCAGGTGGCATTAGCCTGGATGCTCTCCAAACCGGTCATCACCACCCCAATCATTGGCACAACCAGGCCTCATCACCTGGATGATGCTGTTGCATCTATCTCCGTTCAGCTCACCCCAGATGAGATCCAGCATTTGGAGGAAGCCTATCAGCCCCATCCCATACTCGGTTATGTGAAGTCTACCCAATCTGGTAGAACTTTTTATAAAAATCTGGCGCACCGATCATTTTATTATGCTGCAAACCGAGAAAAAATATAATAACCTTTTTAGGCATGATTATTTGGCAAAGAATTAACTGCGCACGTAAAATAAGAGTTGTTCCTTACGCTAACAAGTCTATCCGCCGAAAAACTACAGCATCATTTTCCATGCAGTATTACCTGAATTGTATGGACATCGATCCGTGAAGTAAGAAGATGTGATTAACAGCCCTGTCCATATAGGGAGAGGCTTCAGAATTTAACGCTTAATTGACAGGCAGGTAGATGTGATATATAGTAAAGGATAAAAAATCATACATGTTTGAGTTCCGGGAAGGCAAATAAATATCAATACAGCGATAAGCATCGGGAACAATCTCACGAAAAAATATTTATGCAAAGAACGTGTTTTCATTTATAGTTACTATTTATATGTGCAAGGAGAACGCCCGATGTTCACAAAAATAAAACCATGGATTTTTAGCTTTTTTGGCATAGCATTCCTTGTGACCATTCTGGCTGTTACAGATGCCAGCCAGGCTGCCTCACCTGGTAGTGTGAGCCGCGGATTGCAGGCGAATAATCCACAGATAGCAGGCAAGATCGAGGATGGCTTACTGACCGCCTTAGAAGAAAACGGCCACGCAGATTTCATTGTGCGTTTCGCTGGTCAAGCAGATCTCTCAGCGGCTTATTCGATGGATTGGAAAGACCGCGGCGAATTTGTCTACAATTCTCTGCGTGATATCGCAGCCAAGAGCCAGGTGAATGCCAAAGCTATCCTGGATGTCGATGGTTTGAAATATCAAACCTTTATCGCAGGGAACGAATTGTACGCTTGGAGTGGAACCCTAAAAAGCGCGACAGAATTAGCAGCATTACCCGAAGTGTATTTCATCCGCGCTACGCGGGTATATCAAGTAGATCCGGAATTACAGGTTTTGAAACCACTCCTGACAGTCAATTGGGCAGGCGATCTACTTGCCAGCCATGCCTTGACTATGGTGGCTGCTTCTCCCACAGCATTAGACTGGGGTATCTCGGATACCGGCGCTAATCAATTCTGGACAACTTATGCTGTTCAGGGTGATGGCATCTTGGTGGCAAACATCGATACGGGTGTGGATTACACGCATGTTGCTCTCGACCAGAGTTATAAGTGTTTGGCTGATCCCTCAAGTCCAGCTTGCTGGCTTGATCCAGGTACAGCCAGTTGTTCTGGTCAGAATGGTGGTCCTTGTGACACGATTTATCAGGGGATCTACCATGGCACTCACACGATGGGCACCATGGTCGGTGATGATGATCCTTCCCTGGCATATCAGGTAGGAATGGCACCCAACGCACAGTGGATCGCCTGTTTGGGTTGTCCGGGAGGCAGCTGCCCCGATTATGACCTCAATACATGTGCGGATTGGGTCATCGCTCCGAATGGTGATCCTGCCAATCGTCCAGAGGTTGTGAACAACTCCTGGGGAGGTGGTGGCGGAAACACGTGGTACTTGGCGAAAGTCCAGGCATGGGTGGCAGCGGGAGTATTCCCGGCCTTCTCAGCTGGGAATACAGGCCCAGGATGCAACACAATCGGTTCACCAGGTGACTACCAGGAATCATTTGCCAGTGCTTCGCATAATTCCAGCAGGGCAATTGCTTCCACCTCCAGCCGTGGAGAGTCTGCTTTTGGGCATGCTCCATATACCAAACCCAACATATCCGCGCCGGGTGTGAGTGTGATATCTGCCAGACCGGGGAATCAATGGGCATTAATGAGTGGTACATCCATGGCTTCACCGCACAATGCTGGTGCAGTTGCACTCCTCTGGTCGTGTAACCATGCACTGACGGGACAGATTGATGCGACCTTCCAGCTGTTACAAAATAACACCGATGCTGCCCCAGC
>Ga0209254_10001320_pt1 | contig 22027 bp, 20 predicted proteins | sample FrelakmetDIP11DI_FD_187148 | JGI IMG/M metagenome (GOLD analysis project Ga0209254, IMG submission 187148) | Freshwater lake sediment microbial communities from the University of Notre Dame, USA, for methane emissions studies - DIP11 DI (SPAdes)... | ecosystem: Environmental > Aquatic >...
GCAACCAATCGAGGATGAGCAAGGCGTTAGGAATGCTTTAGACTTCGATTAGCCCAAGCAAATGTGCGATAATTGCCTTCTAAGATGCTTTTGACCCAGGCCCCAGAATCTCACAAAAACGTAACACGCTCCTCACAAAAAACAAATCTGAGTCCGGCAAACAATAACCCTGCACCTCTCGATCCTCCTTTCCTGTCCCCCTGAGCCTCAGGGCTCAGGGGGAACCCCCTTGTTCCGGGGGTGGAGGACAGTGAGATGAAAGCGGCGAACAGGAATAACGGTCAATGCAAGGAGGCGAAAAACTCTCATGAGCGATCTGACTCTAGAGGAGTTTCGAGGAATCGTGTCTGAACAGGATCTGTTGGCAATGCTCAGGGATGATGCGTTCTTGATCTGGGGTTTTCACAACGTGCGCCCCAAAACCGGCAGGGACTGTGAGCCCAAAAAGAAAGGCCGTCTCACAGCCTGGGCAGCCAGGTTTTTTCGCCTATCCTTGCGCACTTCCCATGCAGCACCGGGGAAAAGAGAGTCTGGCTTCTATTCGCGGTGCGGAGCAGAGACAGAAGGAGCCAAGCACTGAGTATACGCGGAGGTGAATCCCATGAAATGCCATGTGTGCGGAACTCTAATGACACGCGTTGTTACCGATCTCCCTTTCAGGGTGGACCGGTCGGTTATGATCATTCTCAGAGAATTGCCACTCATCGAGTGCAGAGAGTGCAGCGCCTATGCGCTGCAAGATGTAGTGATGGAGCGCGTGCATGAAATGGTCCAGAGTCTTACATCTCCGGCCCACCTTGATGTCATACGATACGCGGCCTGAGTGTCGCGCTCCGTGATCGCCCGTTTAAGCGGATTCCGCGGTACAGCAGCTTTTCCCTAACCGGATGATTTCGCGGATCTGGCCTCTGAACAGCGCTTTTGGAAGTCTTCGCTCATGGGGTCCGCAGGGCCGAAGCGGTCGATTCGAAAAGGCCCGAGGTCAAAAGTAGGGGAGAGACCGGCTGCCAGCTCGGCAATGGCCCGCCCGATTCCGCCTGAAGCCGCGATGCCCGCTCCGCAGCATCCTGTGGCCGCGAGGAAACCCCGGATCCCGGGTACAGGACCGAGCACAAAAAGGCCGTCAGGAGTGTAAGTGGAAAGCCCCGTGATGTAATGGGCAATCCCGACTTTCTCCAGACCGGGAAAGAAAGGGTGAAGCAGGGGGAACCCCTCGATGAGACTCTCCTTCTCATCCTCCGGCCCTCCTATCATGAATCCTGAGAGATCTTCGGGCAACCGCCGGGGGTCCACGCTGACCCCCTTGGATTCGCGAAGTCCGAAGAGCAACTTATTCCCCTCCGGCCGAGTGTAGGCTCTGGCATCGGGGACTATGACAAAAGGCTGATCACGGTCAAACAAGGAATCCGCAGCCGTGATCCAGTACTGGCTTCTCACAGGCGCCATGGGCAGCCCGATGCCCAGGTCCCAGGCCAGGAGCCCTGCCCAGACACCCGCCGCATCGATCACCACCGAACCCGCCAGATCCCCCTCCGAGGTCTGAACCCCCCTCACAGAGCCGTTGCTCAGGCGGATGCCTTTCACCGCCCTGTTCTGAAGAATGGTCACGCCATTGGCCCTGGCCGCCCGGGCATAACCCTGAGCCAGCAAGTATCCGTCTGCAAACGCATCCTCTGGAGTGAACAGAACAGTAGCTCCGGAAGGCAGCTTGAGCCAGGGAACCAGGCTCACGGCCTCTTCCGGTTGTAGCCACTCTGTCCTTATTCCAAAGCCCGCCGCGGTCTCCGCAAGCGTCTTGAGCTTCTCCTGCTCCTTCTCCGCCACTGCAACGTGCAGGCTTCCCACCCTCCTCAATTCCAACGACTCCCCCAACATCTCTTCCATGTCCCGGACAGCGAGATAGGTCTCGCGAACGAGCGCGCTCAGAACCGGCATGCTCCGCGCCTGGGTCAGGAGCCCTGCGGCTCTGCTCGTATTGGCTTCCGCGAGCATCCGGCGCTCAAGCAATACCACCTTTCGTGCCTTCATCCTGGAAAGCGAGTAGGCGATGGCGCATCCCAGGATTCCGCCGCCGATAATGATGACATCTGCATTCTTTTCTTTGTTGGTTTGCATCGCCGCGCTCCTTGTCCATCAGCTTGCCTGGAACAGATCCAGGCACGACTCGTGTAGCCCTTCTTCGGAAGCCTGTCAATCGGCGACTGAAAATCTCATGGAAGCCTAACAGTCGGCTAACACCATCTTAATACAAGGGGCGTTTACTCAGAGATCAAAACTAATGAGTTTCCATTCACGGGGAAAAAATTCACGAGGAGGTAATGAAAAAATGAAATTCCTGGAGAAGTTTCTGAAGACTGCGGTTTTTGCGGTGCTAATCGTTTTCATGGCCTTTGGTGCGACTTCGGCATTCGCGGAGGATCTCCTGGTTTACACGGCCTTGGAAGACGATGAGATTCCGCGGTATCTGGCCCTTTTCAAGAAGGACCATCCCGACATCAATGTGAAGATCGTGCGGGATTCCACGGGTATCGTGACCGCCAAGCTCCTGGCGGAGAAGGACAACCCCCAGGCGGATGTGGTCTGGGGCACGGCAGCGACGAGTCTGATGCTCTGCGATCAGGCGGGCATGCTGGTCCCCTATGCGCCGAAAAACCTCGAGAAGGTGCTCCCCAACATGAGGGATTCCAAAAATCCTCCTCATTGGGTAGGCATCAAGGCATGGGAAACGGGCTTCTGCGTCAACACGATAGAGTGCAAAAACCTGAACCTCCCTGCACCAGAATCCTTTGCGGATCTCATCAAACCCGCTTACAAGGGACATCTTGCCATGCCGAACCCGGCCTCTTCCGGAACAGGTTTTCTCACCGTCTCCGCCATCCTTCAGATGATGGGTGAGCAAAAGGGATGGGCCTATCTCGATGACCTGCACAAGAACATGGCCAGCTACACCCATTCCGGCTCAAAACCCTGCAAGATGGCCGGCTCAGGCGAAGTGCCCATTGGGATCTCCTTTGCCTATAGAGGCATCACCCAGAAGCAGAAGGGGGAGCCCATCCTCACCGTGTTTCCCAAGGAAGGCTCGGGCTGGGACGTAGAGGCGAACGGCTTGATCAAAAAGGCAAACATTAAACCCTCGGCCAAAGTTTTCCTGGACTGGGCCATCGGCGAAGCGGTGATGAAGGAATATGCCAAAGTCTACCCCATTACCGCCTATGCAACAGGCGCTCCCATCCCGGAGGGTTACCCTGCGGATCCGGTCAAGCAGCTGGTCAAGAACGACTTTGACTGGGCAGCCAAGAACCGCGACCGCATCCTTCAGGAATGGAGCAAGCGGTATGACGCCAAGAGCGAACCCAAAAAGTGATGAAGGAAGGTGATGCTAAGAAATAGCTTTTACAACCTCGTGACTATTTCCGTTCATGCTGAGGTATCGAAGCATGAGCGGACCATTCGCCCTTCGATACCCTGGTCGCCTCTGGCGCCGCCGAAGGCTGGTAAACCTCGGGGCGAACGGTTGTGGCACCCGTAGGTCGAGTTTATTCTCAAACAAGCCCTAAGCAAGCGTCAGTCAACAGGAGGGATACGCCATGGTGGATCAGGGTCGAGACAGGACGGATCTCTATCTCTCCGTCGAAAAGGTGACGAAGCACTTTGGCCGCTTTGTGGCGCTCAAAGACATCTCCTTTAAGGCAGAGCGGGGAGAATTCCTGTGCATCCTAGGGCCGAGTGGCTGCGGCAAGACAACCATCCTGCGAATTGTGGCCGGCCTTGAGGTGCAGACTTCGGGCAGCGTATTTGTCCGGGGCCAGAACATTTCGAGTCTTCCGGTTTCAAAGAGGCAGATGGGGATTGTTTTCCAGTCTTATGCACTTTTTCCTAATCTCACGGCTGAGACGAACATTGCCTACGGCCTCAAGAGCAGGGGCTTGAACAAGAGGGAGATCGAAACCCGGGTCCAAGACCTGATTCGGCTTGTGGGCTTGGAAAGCATGGGCCACAAATACCCGGCTCAGCTCTCAGGCGGCCAGCAGCAGAGAGTGGCCCTGGCTCGAGCCATTGCCCTTTCGCCGCAACTCCTTCTCCTGGATGAACCCCTCTCCGCGCTGGATGCCAAGGTGCGGGTCATGCTGCGCTCGGAAATCCGACAACTCCAGAGGAAGCTGGGAGTCACCGCGATCATGGTCACCCACGACCAGGAGGAGGCGCTTACCATGGCCGACCGTATCCTGGTCATGGACAACGGCAAACTGGTCCAGGATGGAACCCCTCACGAGATCTACGAAAGACCTGCAACCCCCTTTGTGGCCTCCTTCATCGGAACCATGAATTTCATAAGGGACATTGTCAAGGATTCCTCGGAAACCTATCGGGCAGGCGGTCTGCGTCTCCTGGTGAGGAAATCAGACACCCTGCCCGTGGGATCCAAGGCAACCATCGCCATCCGACCGGAGGAGGTGATGATCGGTCATGAAGAACACGGCGGAACCAATGTCATTCCGGGGCGGGTTCGGCGCGTGGAGTACCTGGGATCTCAATACCGGGTTCATCTCGCACTCCCTCTTGGGCAGGCGCAAAGAACAATGATCGAAGCGGATCTTCCGGCTGAAAGGATCAGAACATTGAGCATTGTGGAAAACATGGAAATCGGCGTTCACTTCCCTCCTGAGCACCTGCGGGTGTATGCAGCCTGATTCGTCCTCATACTCTCTTTCGCTCCCCTCCCCCACCCTCCCTGCCCCTCCTTCATCTATGGGGTGCAGGGAGGCTCTCCCAAAACCCCTTTCCCCTCCCCTCGCGGGAGGGGCTAGGGGAGGGGGTCTACTTGAAAACCGGCAGGCTTTGATGCTCAGCAAAGGAAAACAAGGACTGGCTGTCCGTCTCGACGGGGAAACCTGGATCCGCCGCGGACTCATTCTGCTCGTGTTTTCCTGGATGGTCATCGTGGTGCTGCTGCCTCTTTTCCAGCTCCTCTCGAAAAGCATGACAGACAAGCAGGGGCTTTTTGCGGGTCTGGAAAACTTCGTTCACTATTTCAACACCCCGGCCCTGTCCAGTTCCCTGGGCAACAGCCTTTTTGTTTCCCTCATCACGACGATCCTCGCGGTCTCCTTTGGATTCGTCTATGCCTACGCACTGACAAGAACCTGCATTCCGGCCAAAGGGTTTTTCCGTGGCCTGGCCATGATGCCTCTTTTCGCCCCCACCCTTCTGAACGGCATTGCCCTGATCTATCTCTTCGGACGGAAGGGCCTCTTCACCCAGGGATTTTTCGGGACCTTCCCGGGCGTGGACATTCATCTTTACGGGTCCACGGGCATCATCCTGTCCGAGACCCTCTATGCCTTTCCCCAGGCCATGCTCATCCTCTCCATCGCCCTGGGCATGACGGATGCCAGGCTCTATGAAGCCTCTGAGTCCCTGGGCGCCTCAAAGATCAGAACCTTTTTCACAGTGACCATCCCCAGCATCAAATACGGCTTGATGAGCGCCGTCTTTGTCTGCTTCATTCTGGCGTTTACGGACTTCGGTGCGCCAAAGGTGGTGGGAGGGAACTACAACATTCTGGCCACGGACATTTACAAACAGGTGATCGGCCAGCAGAACTTTGTCATGGGCTCTGTGGTGAGCGTGGTGCTCCTCGTTCCCACGGCCATTGCCTTTGTGATCGACCGCATTGTGCAGCGCCGGCAGGTGGCCATGATCGCCGCCAAGTCCGTGCCTTTTCACCCCAAGCCGCACCCGCTCAGGGACGGGCTTCTCCTAGGGTTCTGCAGCCTCGTGGCCCTGCTGATCATAGGATTATATGCCACGGCCCTCTTTGCCTCCCTCGTCAAGGTGTGGCCCTACGATCTTTCCATGGGACTGTGGCACTACCATTTCGAGCGCATGGGAGGCGGCGGGTATGCTTCGTTCTTCAACAGCCTGCGCATGAGCTTCTACTCCGCCGTGGTTGGGACAGCCGTGACCTTCGGCAGCGCCTACCTCATCGAAAAAAGCAGGGGCATGCCCTATCTCAGGCAGGGAACCTACTTCCTCTCCATCATCCCCCTGGCGCTCCCGGGTCTGGTCATCGGCCTGGCGTACATCTTCTTCTTCAATGCCACGGGATGGAACTGGCTGGGCTTGCGCATCCCCAATCCCTTTCATTTCGTCTACGCCACCATGGCCATTCTGGTGATCAGCAACATGGTGCACTTCTACACGGTGAGTTTTCTCACGGCCACCACGGCCCTCAAGCAACTGGACAAGGAGTTTGAAACGGTTTCCGAATCCATGGCCGTTCCTTTTTACAGGACCTTCTGGAAGGTGACCGTTCCTGTCTGCCTGCCGGCCATTCTGGAGATCGGCATGTTCTATTTCGTCAATTCCATGGCCACCGTGTCCGCGGTCATTTTTCTCTACTCCGCAGACATTCCCCTGGCCTCCGTGGCTGTGGCGAACATGGACGACGCAGGAGACACAGCGCCTGCCTCCGCCATGTCCGTGCTCATCGTGGGGACGAACCTTGCGGTCCGTCTCCTCTACGGCCTCCTGACCAGGGGCATGAAGCGAAAGACCCAGGCCTGGACGGTAAGGTGAGTGAAAAAAGGGACAGAGTGGCAAAGGCACAAAGTCACAGCAAGTTGCGGGGAATCAGATCGATATCAAATACTGTCACACCCGCGCAGGCGGGTGTCCAGGAAGCAACACAAAACTGGATTCCCGCCTTCGCGGGAATGACGGAGCCGAAGCAAGATGCGCGGAATTAGATCCGCAGAGATAAAAGGAGGAAGCGACACAATGAACGGTATGGCTCGAAACAAGACGTACAAGGGCCCTGTCCTCGGGGTGGTGCTGGACTGGGCAGGGACGGCCGTGGACTACGGCTGCGTCGGACCGGTCGCCGTGTTCGTGGATATTTTCAAACAGTTCCACGTGGGGGTGACGATCCGAGAGGCCCGAACCTTCATGGGCCTCATGAAGAAAGACCACATTCGCGGCATGTGCAGCCTGCCTTCCGTGCAGGAGCAGTGGCAGAAGGCCTATGGCCGGCTGCCCAACGAGGAGGATGTGGAGTCCATGTTTGCAAGCACCGAGGCCATGATGCGGCAGACCGTCTCCCGCCATGCCGATCCCATCCCGGGACTGAAGGAAACGATCCGGGGCCTTCGGGAGAGAAAGATCAAGATCGGCTCCTCCACTGGCTACACGAGCCCGATCATGAAGAAGCTCGTGCAGGCGGCAGCCAAGAAAGGCTACGTTCCCGACGCGGTGGTCTGCTCTTCGGACGTGCCTGCGGGCCGGCCTTTTCCGTGGATGTGCTACGCCAATGCCATCCAGATGGAAGTGTACCCCATGCAAGCCCTGGTGAAGATCGGCGACACGGTGAGCGACATTGAAGAGGGGCTGAACGCGGGGATGTGGACCGTGGGCCTCACCAAGTCCGGCAACGAACTGGGCCTCACGGAAGAGGAAGTCTCCAGGCTCCCTCCGGAGGATCTCAAGCGGCGGTTGAGCGGTATCGAGCAGACCTTCACGGACTCCGGCGCCCACTATACGGCAGAGGGGATCTGGGAGTGCCTGCCCATCATCGATGACATCAGCAAACGCCTTGCTGCAGGAGAAAGACCCTAGCGGAGTGTCCAGGTTTCTGCTTGCACACGCCCTCCCCCTCTCCTAACCCCTCCCGCCAAGGGAGGGGAGCAGGTAGGGACGACTGGCAGGTTCCTCCCCCTCGACGGGGGAGGCGAGGTGGGGGTGAATGAGACGACACAGTATGCAATGAAACGGCAAATGCCATGATCCAAAGAAAAAAACAAACACGCCGCGGGCGCCTTTCCGAAGGAGATGTGAACACCTCTTCCCTGAGAAACCAGTGGATCGCCAAGGAGATCCCCGCTGAGTCCAAGGCATGGCTCGAACGGGACTCGGCCGCTTTTCTTCACCAGGCCCTCTCCACCCCCTGCCTGGACGTGCTCAGCCGGTGCGAAGGCAGTTTCATCGAGGACCTGCAAGGAAGACGGTATCTGGATTTCCACGGCAACAGCGTGCACCAGGTGGGCTTTGCAAATCCCCGTGTGTTGGATGCAATCCGGCGGCAGCTTGACACCCTGCCCTTCAGTCCAAGGCGATTCACAAACGTCCCTGCCATCGAACTGGCCGAGAAACTCGGCGCGCTGGCGCCCGGAGATTTGAACAAGGTCCTTTTCGCGCCCGGAGGCACCACGGCTGTAGGCATGGCCATGAAGCTCGCCCGGGTCGCCACCGGCCGATTCAAGACCATCTCCATGTGGGACGCATTTCATGGGGCTTCTCTCGATTCTCTGTCGGTCGGCGGAGAGAGTTGTTTCCGCAACGGTATCGGCCCCCTGCTGCCGGGCACCGAGCATGTGCCGCCCTTTGAGCCCTACCGATGCTTGTGGGACTCTTCGGGGAACTGCCGGACCTGCGGGCTCAAGTGTGCACAGTACATCGCCTATGTCCTTGAAAAGGAAGGCGACGTATCGGCCGTCATTGCCGAGCCTGTGCGCTGCACATCCGTGAACCAGCCTCCGCCTGGTTACTGGAAGCTTGTGCGCGAGGCCTGCGACCGTCACGGAGCACTGCTCATATTCGATGAGACCGCCGTGTGCCTCGGAAGGACAGGCCGCATGTTTGCCTGCGAGCATGACGGGGTCGTTCCGGATATTCTGGTCCTGGGCAAGGGTCTTGGCGGCGGGGTCTTTCCCCTGGCCGCCATCATTGCGCGAAAGGATCTGGACCTCGCCCGGGACAAATCCCTGGGCCACTACACCCACGAAAAAAATCCTGTGGCCTGCGCTGCCGGATTGGCCGCCCTGGAGGTGATCGAGACGGACAGGCTGCTTGAAAAGACAAGGGCGCGGGGCAAGGCCGCCCTGGAGCGGTTGAGAAAGATGAAGGAAAGTCACCCTCTCATCGGCGACGTCAGAGGCATCGGCCTGCTCATGGGACTTGAGCTCGTGAAAGACAGAAAAACCAGGGCGCCTGCGCACGAGGAGGCGGAAGAGGTTATGTACCGCTGCCTGTCCGGGGGATTGAGCTTCAAAGTGTCCCAGGGAAACATTCTCACCCTCACGCCGGCCCTCACTATTGCAGACCAGGAATTGAATCAGGCCTTTGAAATCTTGGAACAGAGTTTGGAACTCACAGAAAGGAACAGGAGACCCCTATGACCCTTCATGACTTGCCCGACAACCCCTATTTGCTCTTGACGCCAGGACCCTTGAGCACGACCAAAACCGTAAAATCCGTGATGCTCCGCGACTGGTGCACATGGGATGACGACTACAACTCCATTGTGCAGGACATCCGCAGACGCTTGGTCCGGCTCGCCACTCCGGAAGAGGGCTACACCTCTGTGCTCATGCAAGGAAGCGGCACCTTTGGCGTGGAATCCGTGATCAGCACGTCCCTCCCTGAAAAGGGAAAACTCCTCGCTCTGGCCAACGGCGCCTATGGCCAGAGGATCGGACAGATTGCCGGCCGCCACAAAATCGATTTCACCCTTTTGGACAGCGGTGAGCTGCACCAGCCGGACACCCACAAGCTGGTGGAGGCCCTCGAAGCAGACCCTGCGATCACCCATGTGGCGGTGGTTCACTGTGAAACTACGACCGGCATGCTCAATCCCATTGAAGCGATCGGGAAAATCGTCAGGTCCTTCCGAAAGGTCTACATCGTGGATGCCATGAGCAGCTTCGGCGGCATTCCCATGGACGTGGATCGCCTGGGAGCGGACTTCCTCATCAGCAGCGCCAACAAGTGCATACAGGGCGTTCCAGGCTTCAGCTTCATCGTGGCCCGCGAGGAGGAGCTGCGCAAGACCAAGGGCAGAGCCAGAACCCTGAGCCTCGACCTCTATGACCAGTGGGAGGTCATGGAGACGCATTCCGGCAAGTGGCGCTACACGTCGCCGACCCACGTGGTCAGAGCCTTTGTTCAAGCCTTGAAAGAACTGCACGATGAAGGAGGGGTGGAGAAGCGACACGTTCGCTATATAGAAAACCACCGGCTCCTGGTGAGGGGTATGCGGGAGCTGGGCTTTCGCTGCCTGCTGCCGGACCAGGTTCAGTCGCCCATCATCACCTCCTTTATCAGCCCGTCTCAGAAGGCCTATGACTTTAAGAAATTTTACGGAGAACTGAAACACAAAGGGTTCGTGATCTATCCGGGCAAGGTGACTTCCGCGGACACCTTCCGTATCGCCAACATTGGAGACGTTTTTCCAAAGGACATGACTGGACTTCTCGACGCTGTAAGAGACTCCATGTTCTGGATGTAATGGCGTAACTGAAACGTTAGTCCACTGTTCCACCCCCACCTATCCTCCCCCGTCAAGGGGGAGGAAACCCCTTGTGTCGTAAAAAGCTCCCCTCCCTTGGCGGGAGGGGCAAGGGGAGGGGGGAGACTAAAAAACCCATTAAGCGGATTTATGAGACACGACATCAACGGGTGACGATGCGGTTTCTTTTTGTGGTGCAGGGGGAGGGCCGGGGCCACATGACCCAGGCCCTGTCCCTGAAACAGATTCTCACAAGACACGGCCATGAGGTGTGTGCTGCGTACGTTGGGAAAAGCCAATCCCGCACGATTCCCAGGTTTTTCATCGACCGGATTGGAGCCCCTGTTTTTTCCTTTGACAGTCCTAATTTCAAAACCGACCCTGACCGCAGGGGCGTCAGTATCGTGGGCACGGCCCTTGAAAATATACGGAGGCTGCCCCTGTTCGCCCGCAGCATCAGAACGCTCCACCGAGCCGTCCGCTTTTACAGGCCGGACGTGGTGGTCAATTTCTTCGAATCCCTGATAGCCGTCTATGCCGCCTTCTGTCCCTCGACTCCAAGAGTGGTCTGCGTCGGCCATCAATACCTCATGCTTCATCCGCAGTTTGTGTTTCCCGAACTCAGTACCCTTGCCAAGTGCGCCATGCTTCTGTACGTGCGGCTGTGCGCCATGGGTTCGGGTCTCCGGCTTGCCCTTTCCTTCAGGAAAATGCCCGACGTGAAGCGACACAAGCTGGTGGTGGTGCCGCCGCTCCTGCGCAGTGAACTGAAGAGTTTGAATCCGGTGACCGAAGATTTTCTTCTTGTCTATGTGCTCAATGACGGTTACGCGAACGACCTCGCCGCGAAACAGTGCCGCTGCCCGGAGGTCAAAATCTGCGGTTTCTGGGATCGCAAGGGGGCGCCGAAGGTGACTCAAGTGCAGGAGAACCTGGTCTTTCACCAGCTCGACGATGTCGCTTTCCTGGAAGCCATGAGCCGATGCCGAGGTTTGATGTGTACGGCAGGTTTCGAGTCGGTGTGTGAAGCCATGTATCTCGGCAAACCGGTCTACATGATGCCCGCAGGCCGCCAGATGGAGCAGCAATGCAATGCCCTGGATGCCTCTTTTTCAGGGGCAGGCATTTGGGGATGCGACTTCGACCTCGAACGCTTCATGGAGTACCTGCCCCGCCATAGAGGGAACCCTTCAGCGTTCCGCGACTGGGTGGACAGTGGCGGATCGGTTTATCCCGCACTGTTCCAAGCTGTCACCCGGCATTGAACATTGAATATTCACGAAAATTCTAACCGTTTTCTAGTGAAACTCTAATTCTGATTGAATCTTTGGAGCATAGAATATTTTGCGAAAGGAAAGGTTGAGATGCCTCTGTTAGGAAAGAAAAAAGTGACGCTGGTTTCGAAAGAGAAGAGGGAACCCTCTGCAGGGTTCAGCCTGACCCCAGAACTGCTTTTGGACATTTTCCAGTTCGCCAAGCCGCTCGGGCACAATGAACTTCAGGACAGCCTGAATCTCGGGTTCGGGTTTCTTTACTACGGAGCGGTGCGGGCCTTGAGGCCGAATCACGTCCTAGTGGTTGGGTCGGGGTTCGGGTTCAGCGTGGTGTGCCTGGCCATCGGATTGAGGGACAACGGCAAGGGAGTGCTGACCTTTGTCGATCCCTCCTATGACGTGCTCAAGCACGGGCCCTTACGGACCGTGGGAGGAAGAGGCTATTGGAGCGAGCCTGAAAAAGTGAAGCGTCACTTCGGCCGATTCGGCGTGGAAGAGGTGATCAGCCATTACAAGATGACGAACAGGGAGTTTTTCCCAAGCTATGAAGTCCTCGGCTTGCCCAAGGTGGACCTGGGCTTTGTGGACGGCAACCACTCTTACGAGAACGTGAAGTACGACTTCATGGAGATCCTGCGCCGATCAAAGACCAATACGTATGTTTTCCTTCATGATACGAACATCTATATTCGCGAGATTGTCCGCAACTCGGGCGTGAAGCGCTGGCTCAAGTTCCTCCGCAGGGAGACGGAGATTTTCGAAGCCATTGATTTCCCCTTTTCCTCAGGGGTGGCCCTGGTGCGTGTCTTGCAGGATGATGCATGGAAATATTTGGAACGCTGACGATCCCTCTTTTCCTCATCGTTTTTCTCCTCCTCCTATCCTATTTCTTCTGGCGTTATGTTTGGTTTTTCAGGAACCCTCCTCGGCGGGTTCCTCCGGGCGAGCACATTGTGAGCCCTGCAGACGGAACCGTAGTTTACGTGGAGCGGGTGCCTGCGAATGCGCCGGTCATCTCGATCAAAAACAACAGGGCCCTGTCCGTTGCAGACATCGTGAAGGAAGACCTGAGTGAAATGAAAGCGCTCATCGGGGTCTTTATGAGCCCCTTTGATGTGCACTACAACAGGGCGCCCATGTCCGGGCAGGTGGAATTCATCCATCACCACCCGGCGGTGCTGAAGAACCACCACATGGGATCCATGCACTGGCGCTCGATCTTGAGGCGTCACCCGATCTATGAGCACAGCTCGCACCTGATCCACAACGAGCGCACCGTGACCCAAATCAGCGGGCTCTTCAAAGGACATCCCCTCTCCTGTTACGTCGTGCAGATTGCAGGGGGAAGCGTCAGGGGCATCGAGTCCTGGGTTGAAACCGGTCACCGTGTGGAACGAGGTCAGGTTTTCGGGATGATCAAGGTCGGGTCCCAGGTGGATGTGGTGGTCACGTGGAAAGAAGCCATGTTCATAAAAGTCAAGCCCGGCGACCGTGTGGTCGCCGGAGAGAGCATATTGATTGAGTAAAAGGAGAATGAAATCTTATGTCCCTTAAATCGGATCTTCATGTTCACTCTGCGCATTCCAAGAGACCCTCGGAATGGCTGTTGAGAAAAATCGGCTGCGCCGAGAGCTACACCGAGCCCATGAACCTCTACAGGCTGGCCCGTGAGCGAGGCATGGGCCTTGTAACGATCACGGACCACAATTCTATATCCGGAGCCCTGGAGATTGCCCATCTGAAAGACGTCTTTGTGAGCGAGGAAATCACCGCCTACTTCCCTGAAGATCGATGCAAGTTTCATGTCCTGGCCTGGAATATTTCTGAAAAACAGCATGAAGAAATCACCAACCTCAGGGAGAACATTTTCGAGCTGGTGCCCTATCTCAACCGGGAGGGTATCGTTCATGCCCTGGCCCACCCCTTCTACGCCGTCAACGAACGGCTCACCCCCGAGCACCTGGACCGTGCCCTGCTCCTCTTCAAGAACTTCGAGCTCAACGGGTCCCGCGACGATTATCAGAATGAACTTCTCCGAGAGATCCTGGAAAACCTAACTCCCAAGGACATCGAATTTCTGGCGGACAAGTACGATCTGGCGCCCGTGGGCTATGCCCCCTGGATCAAGAACTTCACACGAGGCTCGGACGATCATTCCTCGGTCCGTGTTGCCGCCGTGTACACGGAGGTGGAGGAAGCCTCCTCTGTGGAAACCTTTCTTCAAGGGATCCAGCAGGGCAAAGCCAGGGTCGGAGGACCGTCTTCCAACCCCAAGGCGATGGCTCAAACGATTTACAGCGTGGCCTACCAGTTCTACAAGAGCAAGTTCCATCTGGACCCCTACGTGAGCAAGGACCTGCTCCTGCGGTTCGCCGACCGGGCCCTCGTCCCCTTTGCCGGCGAAGAAAGAGGCCTCATGGGCCGGCTGCGCCACGTCATTGCCCAGCGCCGGTGCAGCCAGCTCCTGAAATCGACCCCGGCCAGCATGAAGGACATTATCCAGAAGGAAGCGGCGGAAATCATTACGGAAGACCCGGCCATCCATGAGATGGTGGAGGCCGTGGACGGCCACGCCTGGAAGGACGAGCGCATCTGGTTCCATTTCGTGAACCAGATCTCGGAAAAGATCTTGGGCCAGTTTGCCGACTCGGCGCTCCGGAACCTCTCGGGCGCCAATCTCTTTGACATGTTCCAGACCATTGGGTCGGCCGCCTCCCTCTATGCGATGCTGTCTCCCTGTTTCGTGGGGTATACCTTCTTTTCAAAGGATCGAAGGTTTTGCGAGGACTACCGAAAGCGCTTCGACTCCAACGCCGGCGCCCCCCGGAAGGCCAAGCTCAAGGTCGCCCATTTCACGGACACCTTCTACGACGTGAACGGTGTGGCCAAGACCCTGCAGATGGAGGCGCAAACGGCACTCAAGAACGGAAAGCAGCTCACCATGATCACCTGCGGCTGCGAGACGGACATGCCGGGCGTGGTCAATTTCGCTCCCATCGGCGCCTTTGACCTGCCCGAATATCCGGACATGAAGCTCTACTATCCCCCGCTCCTCAAGATGCTGGACTACTGTTATGAGCAGGGCTTCACCCACATCCGCTCCGCCACTCCCGGGCCCATCGGTTTGGCGGCCCTGGCCATTGCGCGCATCCTCAAGCTTCCACTCTACGGAACCTACCACACGGCCCTGCCCCAGTATGCAGACCTGCTCACCGATGACGCCGGCGTTGCAGACCTCATGTGGAAATATATGGTGTGGTACTACAATCAGATGGACGTGGTGTATGTGCCCTCGGAGGCCACCGGAGAGGAGCTCTGCCGCAGGGGCTTGCAGAAGGACAAGATCCGCTTCTATGCCCGGGGCGTTGACGTCAACCGCTTTCATCCGAGCAAGAGAAACGGCTTTTTCAAATCCCGATACGGCTTCACGGGCGAGGAAATCAAGCTGCTCTATGTGGGGAGAGTCTCCAAGGAAAAGAACCTACCCCTGCTTGCAGGAATCTACCGCAGCCTGCTGGCCTTGAGGCCCAATGTCCGCCTTGTGGTGGTGGGCGAGGGTCCCTACCTGGATGAGATGAAAGAAAGCCTGAAGGATCTTCCCGTGACCTTCACGGGTTTCCTGGCCGGTGAAGACCTGGCCCAGGCCTATGCCTCGAGCGACATCTTTGTTTTCCCCTCCACCACAGACACCTTCGGAAATGTGGTGCTGGAAGCCCAGGCCTCAGGGCTCCCGGTCATTGTCACGGACGAGGGAGGTCCCAGGGAGAACCTGTTGCCCGGAAAGACCGGGTTCATCGTGCCTTCCAAGGAAAAGGAGGTTCTCCTGGACGCTCTCCTGAGCCTTGTAGATGATCCGGGCCTGCGGGAGAAGATGCGGTTCCACGCGCGGGAATACATGGAGAACCGCTCTTTTGAAACAGCCTTCCTTCAGCTCTGGGACAGCTACCGGTCGGCGACTCCTGTCACCCGGCCCGACAGCCCGATCGAGGAGGCTGCCATCTGATGACGGCACACTCCCTCCTATCCCTATCGAGTCAGCCCTTCCCGGCCCCACGGCCCAAGGGCCCGACCCTAAGCCCTTTGCCAGCAAGGAGCCTGATCCATGCCCAAGACCTATGTTTTGGACACCAATGTCCTATTGCACGATCCGCGAGCCCTTTTCGTGTTTGAGGAGCACCGTGTCGTCATTCCCCTGGCCGTCATCGAGGAGATAGACAATCAGAAAAAAAGACAGGATGAAGTGGGAAGAAATGCGCGCTCGGTTTCGAGGATCCTCGACGCCTTGAGGGTGAGCGGACCCCTGTCTTCGGGGGTGGCGCTGCCCAAGGGCGGGGAGCTCATGGTGGAACTGAACCACCAGGAAGCCATCGTTTTCCCCAAAGGCCTGGACCCCCACAAGCCGGACAACCGGATTCTCGCGCTCGCCCTCAACCTGAGCAAGGAAAACTCCGGCCCTGTGATCGTGGTGACCAAGGACTTGAACCTCCGCATCAAAGCGGACGTGATGGGCATCATAGCCGAAGACCTTCACAGCGACAAGGTGGACTATCAGGGGCTTTACCAGGGCTTCTGCGAGCTCTATGTTCCCGGAGAAGCGCTGATCTCCTTTTACGCCGGCAACACCCTGAACTGGAATCAGGAGCCGCTCCCCAATCCTCACGAGTTCTGCATTCTCAGAAATTCGGAAAACCCCTCCCAGTCGGCCCTCTGCCGCTATTTCAACAAAACCCTTCACCCCCTGAGGAACGGGGAGACAGCCACCTGGGGCATCAGCGGCCGCAACAAGGAGCAGAAATTCGCCATGGAACTGCTCCTGGACGACACCATCCCCCTGGTGACCCTCGTGGGAAGCGCAGGAACGGGTAAGACCCTGCTCGCTCTCGCCGTGGGCCTGCACAAGGTCATCGAAGAGAGAACCTATGACCGCTTTCTGATTATGAGGCCCGTGGTGCCCATGGGAGACGATCTCGGATACCTGCCCGGCACCAAGGAGGAGAAGCTTAGGCCCTGGATGCAGCCCATTTACGACAACCTGGATTTTCTCTTCAGGGGGTGCAGCGACTCCAAGCACCTGGTCGATGATTTCCTGAGGCGGGGCACCATTGAAATGGAAACCCTCACCCACATCAGGGGCAGGAGCATTCCCAACCAATTCATCCTCTGCGACGAAGCCCAGAACCTCTCCCCCAACATGGTGAAAACCCTTGTCACCCGCATCGGAGAGGGAACCAAGCTGATCCTGACCGGAGACCCTGAGCAGATTGACCACCCTTACCTGGATGCGGACTCCAACGGCCTCACCTATCTGGTGGAAAAGCTCAAGGCCGAGAAGATCTCAGGCCATGTCATGCTGACCAAAGGAGAACGCTCCAGGGTGGCGGAACTTGCTGCAAAGTTGCTGTAAGAACAGGTTTTATTTGAAAACAAACATGAATTTAGCGGTTTCCTAACAAAAATTTTACATAAAGGTCTTACATATATCTCGGCGGCCGCTTAAAGGCTTATTGGGATTCAACACACCATTGGCTCTTTAGGAAGGTTCAAAATAGAATGAACTCCAAAGAAAAAATTCGCGTCCTCTTTGTATGCACGCACAACTCGGCAAGAAGCCAAATGGCTGAGACCTTTCTGAATGCCATCTGCCGCGGGCGATTCGAGGCGGAAAGCGCGGGATTGGAGCCGCGGGATATTCATCCTCTCGTGGTGGAGGTGATGAAGGAGATCGGGTTTGATTTATCGAACAAGAAACCCAGCAGCGTGCTCGAGTTCTTCAAGCAGGGCCGTCTCTATCATCACGTGATCTTTGTCTGCGATAAGAGCACCGAGGAGCAGTGCCCCATTTTCCCGGGTCTGGGGAAGAGACACAGTTGGCCTTTCCAGGATCCGACCAAGGTGGAGGGCACCCATGAAGAGAAACTGGAGCGGACGAGAAAGATCAGGGATGAAATAAAGGTCCGGATCGAGCGCTGGATAGAGGAACTCCAGTAGTCCCACCCAACTCCCTTCTGGAATTTTGAATGCCTACTCCCCTTATAAAAGGAATCCATGTCGGTCCTGGCCGAAAAGCCTCCTAACACAATTCTAACTATAAACTAACACACCTCTCCTTGCCCTTCGTGCTATGAATGGAATGCTTATGGACCTTGGAATGTCTTCCAGCTTTTTGGAAGTCGCGTTGAGGAGGTTAAGATGATTTCACAGTCCTGTGACTTTGATGAATTCTTTGAGAGCGTAAGAGACCGAGACTACCTGGACGTCATTTACCTGGCTGACAAGGAAGCGACTGAAGCGGAACGTCTGAGATACCGGTCAAGAACCAGAAGGCTTGACCCACCTGAGGCCTGCGCAGGTTATGTAGATGTTCTGAAGGGATTCATTATGTTTATGCGCTACGGCGTGAAGAGCCCTTCGATGGAAGACACTGTGCACGAGGGACTCCTCGCGTTCCGCGAAGCGGCGCTTGAGAATTATGTGGAAAGCGCTGAGTCTGTGAGGGAGAGTGGGGATAAGAAATAAATGGATGCTGAGGTGGGTTTGAGGGGAAAGACCGTGTGTCAGCCGTTGCAGGCCCTCGCCAGGGTATCCATGTCGATCTCCTCGGATCCGAGACGGCACACGAAATCCTCAATGTCGATGTGATCATCCAACCACGAAGTGATTCTCCGTTTCATCTCCTCTGTTGTTTTTGTGCTGAGCACCTTAAAGGTCGCTCTGTTTTCAGGTTTTCTGTACGTCAAGCTCACTCTGGTTGTTACGCTCTCTGAAAGGTTCAATGCCTTGTGGATTCTGAGATCAAAGACAGAATCCAATCGATCTACAATTCGCTCTGTAGTCATTTGTTTCCTCCTTCGTAGTGATCTTACTGATTATAATCTGATCTCGGACAGTTTAGTTTGTATTGGGTTCTTGTTAGATTTTGGTGAGGTTTTTGCGGTCATACGCGCCTACCCCGGCAGGAGAGCTTGGAAAAGGGGAGGTATTATAAATCCCCCCGACCCCCCTTTAGGAAAGGGGGGGATTCCCGCTCGTTACTTCAGTGTAGCTACCTCGCCCAACGACTACTTCCTTCGTCGTCTGCTAAAGGAGCGTGTCGAGGCCGTTCCGGGGTGTTCGTAACTGGCATTTAACACGATCGTAATACGCCTCTAACAGAACAGCACTATAGTGCACTCTGCCGGATCTAAGATTAAGAACATGTGCAGCAGGTGAGCTATGCAAGAAAAAATTCTGATCGTTGAAGATGAAACAGATGTAGCGGAAATGATCCGCTACAATCTTGAGAAGGAAAACTATCGGATCATCGTCGCCTACAGCGGAGCCGAAGCTTTACAGGCCGCTGAAATCCACGCGCCGGACCTGGTGCTCTTGGACATCATGCTCCCGGATCTGAGCGGTTGGGAAGTATGCCGAATCCTCAGGGACAGCGCAAAGAGCCATTCGATTCCGATCCTCATGCTGACGGCCTTGTCCTCGGAGGAAGCCCGCATCAAAGGCCTTACCCTGGGAGCTGATGATTTCGTAACCAAACCGTTTTCAATCAAAGAGCTGTTGCTCAGAATACGAAAAATGATCGATCGGCAGCATGCGCTAAAAAGCCTTCTGGAGAAAGAAAAGGAAAAAGATTTGTCATTGAGATATCTGGTTCACGAATTGAAGAACTCCGTGACCGTGATCGGCGGATTTTCGGCCTTGGCGCTCAAAAAGAGGGATGCCCAAAACTACTTGGGAAGGATTAACGTTGTTGCAAAGCATGCGGACAGCCTTCTCAATGACGCCTCACTCCTCTCCAGGCTCGAGATGCGGGAAGGATCATTGCCGATGGACTCTGTGGACATAGGTGCCTTGATCGAGGAAGTAGCTGACAGCTTTAAAGACCTGGCAAAACAAAGGCAGATCGAAATCGCTTTCGCAGAGAAGGCCTCTTCGATGGTTATAGCAAACGTCTCGGCGGTTAGGCAAGTGTTGATCAATCTGCTTTCCAATGCGGTGAAGTTTAATCGGGATGGTGCGAGGGTCTGTATCGGTCTCTCAGAAGAAATGCCCTGGATACACCTCTCGGTGAAGGACGAGGGATACGGGATACCGCCTAACGAGGTGCCCAGAATCTTCGATCGATTCTACCGCGCCACCGGGAGCCAGCAAATCAAAGGCGCGGGCCTTGGGCTCTATATCGCTAAACTCCTCGTTGAAGCCATGGCCGGAAAAATTTCGGTGGAGAGCACACCCGGAGCAGGAAGCACTTTCACTGTGTCGTTACAAAAACAGAGCGTCATCCGCGAAACTTCGCCTATCCCTTTTGCGCTGGGCGATTCAACCTGCCAGCAGGCTTCCTTGGTCGCTTCGCCGATGCCCTCGGCGCGGGCAGATGGAGAGATCAAATCAGCACAATCTTCATCAGCAACACGAGTTAGCACTGCCGAAAGACCGTGTCAGGGGGACGCAAGATGGGGCTCCTTACTCTGCTATTCGGAGGATTGATTTGAAAATCCAGCTTTCGAGGTCATGCTCAGGTTCCGAGTCAGCATGCGTTGGTGGATAATCGTTCCCAGACGCGATGGACTTGGATCTGTAATCACTCATCGCTGGGCAGCCCTACGACCTTCCACCCCCATGACCTCAAATCTCATTGCCCTTTAGATGGCTCCTCTTTGTGGCCAGGCGGAAAAGACAAGACCCCCCTCAATTGACCCACGCCAGCGGAACGGGATGAGGGTGACGTTGACACACAAAGCGAAATCCGGTAGATTCCGTGCCCGTAAAAAGGAGTTTTTACCACAATCACATCACAGAGGAATCCGAATGAGAAAGCATGTGGGAGTTCTAACCGCAGGAGGTGACAGCCCCGGCCTGAATGCGGTAATCAGAGGAATCGGCAAGGCTGCTCAAGACCGCTATGGTATGGAAGTCATAGGTATCCGGGACGGCTTCCGCGGCCTGATGGAAAACCGGACGATGGAGTTGGATGGACAGACTCTGTCCGGCATTCTGACTCTTGGAGGCACTATCCTTGGAACCAGCCGTGACAAACCGCACCGAATGCAAGTGGGCGGCAAGTTGATGGACATGACGGACGCAATCGTCGAGAACTATCATCGGAATCATCTTGACGTACTGGTCTGCATCGGCGGAGGAGGCACGCAGAAGAATGCCTACCGTCTGCTGCAAAAGGGTTTGAATATTATTACTCTCCCTAAGACGATCGATAACGATGTCGTAATGACAGACGTTTCCTTCGGTTTCAATACGGCTCTGGGTATAGCGACTGAAGCCATTGACCGTCTTCACAGCACGGCCCACAGTCATCATCGTATGATCCTGGTTGAGACCATGGGGCATAAGGCAGGTTGGTTGGCACTGGGCGCCGGAGTTGCCGGAGGCGCCGATGTGATCCTCATTCCTGAGATTCCCTATGATGTCGAGAAGATCGCGAAGGCAATTCTTGATCGAAGCCATCATGGAAAGCATTTCAGCATCATTGCTGTTGCCGAAGGTGCTATGTCACTGGCCGAGGCTGCCGCGTTGGCAAAAAACGATAAAAACAAAGCGGCCAAAAAAATGAGTGCCCTGAGGTCCAAGACAAAGCCGGTATGGCGCGAACTTCTGCATGGTGCTCATGCCCTAAAACTGGCTAAAGACCTGGAGGAGCTCACGCGTTTGGAATCGCGCGTGACTATCCTCGGATACCAGCAGCGGGGCGGAACTCCCTCTGCCGATGATCGAATTCTGGCCACTCGGCTGGGATCAGCGTGTGCGACCTTGATTCAGGAGAAAGCCTATGGAGTCATGCTGGCTGCCCGCGGTGACAAGGCCGTGCCTGTAGCGCTTAAGGATGTCGTCGGCAAGATCAAAACGGTTCCGCTGAATCACTCATGGATCGAATGTGCGCGGCGCGTGGGGACGAGTTTCGGAGATTGAAAAGAATTGGATTCCTTTTTTCATTACGTCAGCTTGCTCTTCTCCTCATACGCAATCCCATGTGCATAGACATGATCGAAAAAATACACCAAGCCTAATAGGTTCAATGCCCTGTGGATTCTGAGATCAAAGACAGAATCCAGTCTGTCCACTATTCGCTCTGTAGTCATTTGTTTCCTCCTTCATTAGCTGATTTTATTGAACCAATGTAGGGCCGCGCGGTTTGGTTTGTATTGGGTTTATGTAAGACTTCGGGTAACTGCTCAGGTGTTTAGGCTGAAGGCTGAAGGGTAATAATGATCATCCATGGCACAATCACCTATCAACGTTTCCAAACGATTTTGGCCTGTTTGATCGCGCATGTCTTTTCCTTCAGTCTATCTACCTTCAGTCTATCTACCTGAGTAGTTACGATTTCGGTTAGATTTCTGGCAGGATATCTTAGGAGACCGCAAGGCGCAAGGACACGTCGCCGGTAAAGATTCTTCTTTGATCCCCTTTGGCATCTTCAATGATCAGTGCCCCGCAATCGTCAATGCGTAACGCCCTTCCCTCA
>Ga0209254_10001321_pt1 | contig 22027 bp, 23 predicted proteins | sample FrelakmetDIP11DI_FD_187148 | JGI IMG/M metagenome (GOLD analysis project Ga0209254, IMG submission 187148) | Freshwater lake sediment microbial communities from the University of Notre Dame, USA, for methane emissions studies - DIP11 DI (SPAdes)... | ecosystem: Environmental > Aquatic >...
CCGGGACAAGTTCCTCCGCTACTACAGCGTGACCATGAACAACTATGAAGTGGCAAACCACTTCCTGCCCAACCCGATGGTCATCGGGGTGGACGCGACCAGATGACAGAACGAGCGATGAACAGAACCATGAGAATGAGGTGAGAAAAAATGATACAGGCAACACAGAAGACAGAACCAAAGATTGAACAACTCCCGTCCTCAGCAAAGGCAGTATTCTCTCTCCTTGAGGACGGCAAGCCACGGACGCTGAATGAGATGGTGGGGAATGTCTCCTTCTCCCCGAGAACCATCAGAAACGCCCTGAACCGCCTGAAAGAGTGCGGTCTCATCGTGGCAAAGTTCAACTTCCGGGATGCGCGAAAACCTTTGTACCAGCTCAAGGCAGCCTGAATCCTGCAGGAGGATTCCGGGGATATATAATCCCAGCGATAATTATTGGAAGAGAACCCATGCCCATGCAGAAAATGATGTGCACGATTTGTGGTCATATCTATGACCCAGGAACGGGTGACAGCGGTGTGCCATCCGGAGTTCCGTTCGAGGATGTCCCGCAAGACTGGTCGTGTCCGGTCTGTGGCGCAGAAAAATCCCGATTTATTCCGTCTGGCTGAAGGTGAAAAGGCTGAAATAGCCTTTTTTCGTCCTCATCCCTGTGAAAGGATCCAGTTTTTTAGTGTAATTATTCAAGCAGAAGCGACGCATTTTCGCGAGATTCCCGATCCGGGATACACAAATCAGCACATTCATTGCCGCACGAAAGGTTCAAACATTCACCTGCAGGTACATCCGGATAAGAATTCCCACAGCAAATGAAATTGCAGCAATACCAAGGCTGATGCCGGCCATTTCAATGAACCTTTTCCAGAACGGAAGATCCTTTGCGACTGACGTATAGAAGGTGAAGAGAACGATAATCAGGATTGCTGCCGTAAGGGTGACGGCATAGGCTTTCAGAGCGTCGGTCATTAAGATGAAGGGTAAAACGAGCACGATGACGGTTACCAGGTAAGCCCCTCCCGTGTAGAATGCAGCGGTGATGGGATTATTGGCCGATCCCTCTGACTTCTGGGACAGGTACTCAGATGCGCCCATGGATAGGGCTGCTGCGATTCCCATAATGAAACCAATCGCTGCGATAATCCTCGTGTCCTGGAGGGCAAAGGTAAAACCGGCCAGACTACCGGTGAATTCCACGAGAGCATCATTGATCCCAAGGACAACAGAGCCGACATACCTGAGACCTTTCTCATCAAGCATCCCGATGATGGCCATCTCGTGCCCCTCCTCCTGGCGAAGGATCTGCTTTGCATCGGGAATGAGAGGGGAGATCTCACGATACGTTAAAATCGCATCATTCTCCCGCTTTTCCATCAGCTTGATGCCGAAAGTCAGGCCAAAGATTACCGAAATAACGGAATAGAACCAGACCCGTGGCCATTCCGGGCCGAGATCTTTGCCGGTATACCGCTTCCATATCCGGTAATGTGCATACTCCTCTTCTGCCATCTTCAGAAGTACTTCCCGGTTATTGGGATTTTTTTGAAGAGCGGCGAGCTTCCGGTAAATATGATATTCCGTTATTTCCCCCCGCTGCAAGATCAAAATACGGGAGAGGAGTTCCGGTGGAAGATTGGTGCTCTGGATTCTGATAGTTCCGGTCATCCTTCTCCTGTCCCTTTCGATGGTTCCCCAATTATCGGCACCGGCCGCTCAGGGTTCAGGAGAATTTCGTTCGGAAGGCCGGTAAGGCCTACGGCTGCAAGGGCACCGATAAAACCCCGTCCCCCATACAGAGCAATTCCCTGGCGCGCCGCTACAACCCTGGCCAGTGTGGTATCAACCCTGCCCATCCTGATCCTTCGTCCATATGACCTCAGTTCCGGGTCAATCCGGAATCCCTGCTTCACCGCCACCCCCCAGTCGGTGGAGAAGGCTTCATCTTCCACAAAAAGAATCGCCCGTTCTGTCACTTTCCCCAGCAGTTCAAGGGGCAGGGCAAGTTCAATGGAGCTGCAGGAATTCCCTGCCGTCTTTTCCGCTATGTCCGGATTGAGCATGGCGACGTGGTGATCGATGGGGATAACCCCTTTTATCGCTCCGAGATACTGGAGCAGGGCAAGGGCAAGGGCAAATGTAGCCCCCCCCTCCCTGCTGTCCGTGTCATCAATTCCGATGATCAGGTGGGTGAGTGCCCGCGTCCGGACAGCCCCCTCGACAACTCCACCGTTTTTTTTAACATATACATCACAGACCCCGTCAGCATGCGATATCATGTCGGTCAGCGAGTATGCCGGCCCACCAATGCACCTGATATGCTGTATGATATAATCGCCATCCCGCTCTACCCCGACAACGCCAACCGCTGCGGCAGGATGGAGTCCGATGGTTACCTCGCTCTTTCCCATACGGGCACACTCCCGGAGCAGATGCCCGTCTCTTTTTGCCTGCAGGATAACCCCCCCGGCCAGGGTATGGTGATGCCCGCAGAACGCTGCGCATGCCCCGCTCAGGCATTCATGGTAGATCTGGACCTGGTCTCCATCTACCGTGGTAAAAATTTTCCGGCAGGCACTCTGGGGGAGCGCTGAGAGGGTCGCGTACCGGGCCGGTGACCGACCCTGTTTCTTTTCCCGCTGGATGACACAACCTTCATCGACGAGACGGGTAATCCAGTCCTGTGCCGTGCTCCTCGGGACTCCCGCCGCTTTCTGGATATCAGTGACAGTAAAGTAACCGTTCTCAGTTGTATATGCCCGCATCAGGTGGAGGAATTCCCTCCGTCGTTTAATGACCCCGCGCATGGGTATCCCTGATGAAGAGAATATCTCCTATTACCGCACTTGCAGTCTCCTTTGAGCCCGCCCCTTTTCCGATGAGGGTTATTTCACCGGCCATGTCTGTCTCTACGGTAAGAGCGTTTAAGGTTCCCTCCACTACCAGCGGATGGTTCTTTGGCAGGATTTGAGGGGCAACCCGGAGAATCCCCCGATCCGGGACCGCTTCGGCAATGAGCCGGATCGTGCAGTGCTGATCTTCTGCAAGCCTGAGTGCGTCAGTAGTGAGCATATCGATGCCGGTGATCTCAACATCCTCCAGCTTCACATTGCGTTTCCATATGGTATTGGAAAGGATAACGAGCTTGATTGCTGCATCAATTCCCTTCACATCATAGGTCGGGTCGGCCTCCGCATAGCCCATCTCCCGGGCTTCGAGCAGAGCCTGGGCATACGTAAGGCCTTCAGCCGCCATTCTGGTAAGGATAAAATTACAGGTCCCGTTCAGAATGCCGAATACGGCGAGTACCCGGTTCCCGGCAAGACCGTGTTCGAGGGTATGCATGACCGGGATTGCTCCCCCGACCGTTGCCTCGTACCTGACCGCAACCCTGTGCTTGCGGGCCAGGCTCTGGAGCTTTGCATGGTGAAGGGCTATCGGACCCTTGTTGGACGTGACCACATGCTTTCCCCTGATGATGGCTTTCTTCATGAATTCCGTGGCCGGTTCACCGGTCCGTGCATCGGTTGGAGTAACCTCAACGAGGATATCATAATCTCCCCGTTCCACAATATCAGTGGCCGAGAGCGATTTATCCCCGCAGTATCCCCGTTCCCGCTTGGCCGCAAGCACTTCTTCTATATGGATGCCATCCTTGTCCATCAGCCCGCTCTTCGAATCGGCAAGCCCGGTAACCGTAAGACCAAGATCTTTTCCGTCAACCATCTCGAGGATTCCCCGTCCGACCGAACCCATCCCGATGATCGCAATCTTCATCCAATCTCCTCCAGGGGCTCGATGATGAGGAGGTTCTTCTCCTTGGCCACTCCCCTCAGGATTCCAAGAGCCTGCTCCATATCCCCTTTGTTTATTGCCTTGATAACCAGACGGGCTGATGACGGCTCGCTGATGGCAGGCATCACCATGGTGAGTTCTGTCACTTCGGCAAATCCTGTGCAATCAATCCTGTCGATGGTATCCCCGAGATCGGTATGCATGATATGACCAATCATGATAACTGTCTGCTTGTACAGCAGCCGTTCCTTCCCGATCCTGACTACGTTTACCCCCTGTCCCTTGATGAGGGCGAGGAGTTCACCGAGGCGCTGTTCCTGAAGCTCAAGCACGATCTGCACTGCGAGCACATCTCCATCGGTCTTCTCATCTCTCTGGTGGATGACCGCGATAATATTTCCACCAACATCAGATATCGGTTTTAACGCCGCTACCAGCTGCCCGGGAGTGTCTTTCATCTCCAGTTTCATGGATATCTGCACCAGGAACCACCTGAGGGTACATTCTGGCCGTGAAACGATAAGGCTTTTATCCCGGGCGGAGGGATTGGTAGTGCTCCGGTAGGGATAAAATCATGGACTCATCGGCAATCCTTCAAGGGATTTCGTTGGAAGAGGGCTCTTGACACGGTTCTGAAAAGAGGTTATCAACCAAAGCATGATTGGAAAATGTACTCAGCTTCTCTCTCTGCTCTCTCACTGATGCATAATCCACTCATACGCTAACGATGCACCCCCTTTGACGTATAGAGGTGATAATGCGTGACGAAGTACACAAACGACCGGTTCCTTGCCTCCGCTTCGGAGAGAGAGTACCGGTTGAGCACTTCGACCATGAACGCGATCCGTGAGGTGTACTCTGGCGGGATCATCCGGTTAAAGAGCTCCTTCGTGATGTAGTCCGTGGTCCTGAACGGTTGGATGTGCAGCCTCTTCTGGGACCGGTCATCGAGCCCGGCCAGGTACCAGCTCTCGATCTCCTTGATGATCACCACAATCCGGTCGTCGGTCAGGGTGCAGTATCTCTCCCGGAGCAGGGCCTTCTTCCCCTTGACGTTCCGGACCTCGTCGATGTCAGCGAAGAGCAGGAAGTCATATCCCATGTCCCGGATGCTCCGCACGAACCGGCAGACGTTCGCGGTCTTCATCGAAGCATAACTGATGACCTCGACCGAGGAGTACCTCTCCCGGAAGAGGGGCACCACGATGCGGGAGAAGAAACGCTGGTCATCGTTCCCCTCCACGAAAAGGAAGAGCCGGGATTCCGTCATTCCATTCCCAGCAGGTTCTGGATGAACAGCTCTTCGATGCCGATATCGTGTTCGAGGAAGGCCCGTATCTCCTTCTTCGTCCCCGGCCGGACCACCCGGGAGAAGCCCTCCTTGTCCCGGGAGATGAGGAGGAGGTCTCCAAGATCGACATGTTTGACCATCTCGGGGTTATGGGTGGTGACGATGACCTGTTTCGTGCGGGAGGCGTCCTTGAGCATCTCCACCAGCCGGGATATCAGGTAGGGGTGGATGTTCCGTTCCGGTTCCTCGATGACCGTGACCGGCCGTTTCTCGAAGTACAGCGCGATGATCAAAGCCATGATGTTGATGGTCCCGTCCGACACCACAGATGCCGGGAGATACTTGTTCCTGCTGTAAACCTCCTTGAGCTTCAAAAAGAGCGACATGTCCATGAACTTCTCGACCTCGACCTCTTCGACAAAGGGGAGCGTGTCGTGGATCAGGGTCAGGAACTCGGCCTTCTTTGCCGGGTCCTCGAGAATGTTCTTGATCACGATGGCGAGGTTGCTCCCGTCCTTCTCGAGCTCCGTCTTTCCCATGATCGGGACCGCCCGCTTCAGCAGCCAGGGATCGAAGTCGAAGACCTTCATCCCCCGGAAGATCCGCTCCAGCGGGGGGATGCCCGGGACAGGGAGGGTGAGGTTCATGATCAGCCATGCCGGGGGGAGCTTGTGCCGCTGGAAGTAGTGGGGGAAGATCTCCTCATCGCGGAGGTTCATCTCATCCGGGGGTGTGACCTGGTAGGAGATGGAGTCGTCGGAGCGGGAGAGGGAGAGGCTCCCCATTCCCCGGGTATTCTCCCCGGATGCTCCCGGAAGGGCAAAGGTCCCGGTGATGACCAGGAGATCCCGGGTGATCTCGAAACCTTCACCCTGCTCCGCGAAGGTCAGGGCGAACTCATACAGGACCTCGTAGGGCTCGAAGGTGACCGGGAGGGTCTCCTTGAGCCCGATGACGTCTTCCCGTTTCTCTTCAAGCACGTACAGTATTCTGAAAGAGAACGGCTGTTTCGCACCGATATTGGTATTCCGGAGATATTCAACACCCCCCTGGAGGGATATGGCATTATTCAGGCCATATTTGGCAATGTCCCTGAGAAACTTGAAAATCTGGATAAGGTTGGACTTGCCGGAAGCGTTTGAGCCGATGACAATATTAAAGTTATCAGGCTCGATCCGGAGCTCCCGGAAGCTCCTGAAATTACTGACCGAGATCTCCCTGATAGGCATGAGAGAGGATTCTTTGGCAGGAGACAAAAGGTCTTCGTTTCTCCCGGTACCGCAGGCAGGATCGAAAGAGAGTTTTAGGGGCAGGAGGATAGCTAGAAAAGAAGGAAAGGCGGATTTCGTTGACTCCTGTCATTGAGGCAGAGGCACTGACAAAGCGGTTTGGTAACCTTACGGCCGTTGATGGTATCAACTTCTCGGTCTCCGAGGGAGAGGTCTTTGGTTTTCTCGGACCTAACGGGGCAGGTAAAACAACCACCATGAAGATGATCCAGTGCACATCACCAAAAACAGGGGGTGAACTCCGGGTATTGGGGATGAACGTTGACACCAGACCCCGTGACATCAAAAATCAGCTGGGGGTTCTTCCCCAGGAGACCAACCTTGATCCGGACTTTACCTGTCGGGAGAATCTTCTCATCTATGCCCGCTATTTTGACATCCCCCCCGAGGAAGCCCGTAAACGGGCTGACGAACTGCTCACATTCGTCCAGCTCGATGAGAAACGGGATGTGCCGATTGACAAGCTCTCCGGGGGTATGAAGAGGAGGCTGCTCCTGGCCCGGGCCCTGATCAATAACCCCCGTCTCCTCATCCTTGATGAACCGACCATTGGTCTCGATCCCCAGGGACGTCACCTGATCTGGGAAAAACTCAAGGCACTCCAGGCTGCCGGGAACACCATTGTGCTTACGACTCACTATCTGGACGAGGCAGAACGGCTCTGCAACCGGCTTGTCATTATGGACGGAGGTAAAATCCTCGTTGAAGGAAGACCCCAGGATCTCGTGTCCCGGTTTGTGGGGAGTGATATCGTTGAGGCCGAGCATACCCCTGAAGTACTTGCATGCCTCGATGGGATGGGGGTCCGCTATGAAGTGTTTGGGGATATGGTCCAGGTGCTCACGGACCAGCCGCGGGAGGTGGCAAAACGGCTCTTTGAGTCGTGTAACCCGGGGCATGTCTTTGCCAGAAGGGCCTCTCTTGAAGACGTCTTCCTCAAACTGACCGGGAGGGTGCTCCGTGACTGAAGGAGGGAAGAGCCGGCTTTGACCTCATACCTGATTCCCCGCATCTCCCGCTCATGCCTGAAAGTGTGGCGGAGGAACTGGGATGTATTTTTCAAGACCTACCAGGTGAACTTCCTCCCCCCGTTCATCGAACCGGTGCTCTATCTGCTTGCCATCGGCTTTGGCCTCGGGCTGTTCGTTGGTGAGATTGACGGAATACCTTACGTCGAGTATATCGCGCCGGCATTGCTGGCCATCTCCATGATGAACTCAGCGTTCTTTGAATGTACCTACTCCTCGTATGTCCGCATGTACTACCAGAAGACTTTCGATGCCATGATTGCCACACCGCTCTCCATCGATGATGTCATTGCCGGTGAACTCCTCTGGGGAGCAACCCGCAGTCTCATCTATTCATCCGTCATGCTCCTCGTTCTCATCGCCTTTGGAGTGGTCAGTCTTCCGTCCTCGATTCTGGTGATACCCTTCTCCTTTTTCGCCGGGCTCCTCTTTGCCTGTATTGCAATGTGCTTCACGGCAATAACCCCGGGCATAGATGCCCTGAACTATCCGTCCTTCCTCTTTATCACTCCAATGTTCCTCTTCTCCGGAACGTTCTTTCCGCTCTCTATTCTTCCTGAAATCGTGCAGGTGCTGGCTTTGGTCTTCCTCCCACTCACCCAGCTGGTAATTGTGACACGATCACTCACCCTTGCCATGATATCGCCGTATTTCTTTTACAGTTTAGTCTGGATAGCGGGGGTAACACTCCTCTTCTTCATTATATCCCTCTCGCTGATGCGCCGGAGACTGATTGTCTGACCTGCTGGGGCAGATGATTTATATATAGCCACAGGTCCTTTTTCTTAGAACCTGAGGAAACCGGGATGACCGTTTACGCATGTGCCCAGACCAATGTGGTGAGTGTTAAACCGGACGCTACCGTGCAGTTTGTTGCTGAACTGATGAAAGAGAAGAACATCGGGTGCGTTGTGGTGACTCAAAATCATAAGCCGGTGGGAATTGTAACCGATCGGGATATCGCGCTCAGGGGAGTATCCCTCTGTGGCGACCCTGGAGAGGCCCTGATCGAGAGTATCATGAGCACTGATATCCTGACCATCCGGAAGGATGCTGGTATCTTTGATGCCATCCAGGAGATGAAATCGGCCGGGGTCAGGAGGATGCCCATCGTTGATTCTGCGGGACGGCTTGTCGGCCTCCTGACCGTTGATGATCTCATCCGCCTGCTGGCCAGGGAAATGGCAGATATCGCACGAATCATCGGCAAGGAGAGCCCAACCATCTGACCGGTCTCGCTACCTCTCTACCATCTCATCTATATACACCTATGATAACTTCCGGTTGCAGGGGGATCACTTTCGAATAGTGCGGTATCCTTACCAGATGCCGGCGATGAAAAAGAATGTTCCTGTGAGAAAATCCACGGGTAATCAGTTTCATGGAAATCGCATGTCTTCTTTGATTCTCATTGGGGTTACCGCTGCATTCCTTACGATGTTCGGGTTCGTGCCCCAGGTGATAAAAATGTTCCGGACCCGGTCCGTCTCTGATGTCAGTTCCCTGACCCTCTTCCAGTTCACCGCGGGGGTCTCACTCTGGGCAGTCTATGGGTACGGTATCCGGGACCCCATTGTCCTCGGGGCAAACCTGGTAAGCCTTGCAACCCTCCTGGCAGCACTGGCGCTGTACTACCATTACCGGCCACCAGCTCAGCGAGGCTGTTCATGACTTTCGTTCAGGACCCGGTTCTTGGAAGGGGGCAATGAACAAATCCGCAGAGAGTGAGGATGAGAGACTCCGGATCCTCTCCCCTGCCCTGACATCCCCCAGCCCACTCAACATCCAGCCCTGGTACGTGACCTTTCCTGCCCCCCAAAGGATCGATCTCTTCATTGATCCCCAGCGCCTCCTTCCCGGACTTGATCCGTCCTGCCATCAGATTCTCCTCTCGTTCGGGGCCTTCATCGAAAATCTTGATATTTCCTCACGCGAAAACGGTTTCCGGACAGAGATTACTTATTTCCCTGCAGGATGGCCGGGAGAAATGCCTGACCCTGCCCAGCCGGTGGCAAGGATTGATCTGACACCGGATGACAGGGTGACGAAAGATCCTCTCTTTCCTGCGATTCGAAAAAGGCAATCCAACCGGGGGGCATACAGATCACAGCCCGTCCCCGAGACTCTCCTGGGGCGCCTCACGGGTTCGCTGGGGCCTGCTCAATTCCCGATGGCAATGGCATATACCGTCCATCCGGGACTGATGACCGATATTTGCGGATTTCTGATCCGGGGTATGGAGATTGAGCTTGCTGACAACGAGAGGTTTGGTGAGGTTGCCAGATGGATCTCCTGCAAAACTCCATCTGCCCGGAACTCTGACGGATTGAACCTGTCTCAGCTCGGCACGGCCGGACTCTCCGGGTGGTTTACCCGCCTCATTCTTTATCTGTCCGGTGAGATGGGGCGACCGTCATTTCTGCACCATATTCTTCTCTCACAGACCAGAAAACAGGCGACGTCTGCAGCTGCATTTGGCTGGATTGTCACTCCTGAGAACCATAAAATAACGCAACTTCGGGCCGGACGGGCTTTTGAACGGGTTCATCTCGCCGCTGCATTACTCGGATTATCCTTACAGCCGATGAATCATGTCCTCCATACCTATGCCGACATGGAGAACACCAGATATGATTTCAAGGCAATCCTGGGTATTCCCGAAACAAGCACGCTTCAGATGTTCTTCCGGATGGGGTATGCCCGCCCTGTCCCCTTCGCTCCCCGAAGACCTCTTGAAAGTATCGTCAGATAGCCATTCATCCACTTCCGGCCAGCACCTGAAGCATAAGGGCTGCGCAGAAGATGATGGCCCCGGATACTGCCAGGGGAAGGGTGTAGCGGCGGACAACTGTGCGGAGGTCGTCCCCGGTCGCATGATGTACAATCCAGAAGAAAGGATCGGTGACATAACTGACTACGAAGGATCCCGCGATGATCATCAGGATAAGGGCTATGGGATGGAACCCTTCCGCTACCAATGACCCGGCGAGAATCCCTGATGTGACAACCGCTGTCACTACGCGGGATCCCTGTGCTGTCTGTATGAGGGCTGCAAAGACAAACGGAGCGAACAAAACAGGGATGATTCCGGTAATACCCCCAAGGGCTGCTTCTGCAAATCCGGACTCAAGGATGACCGCGGCCAGCGCACCGGCACCGCAGATGTCAAAGATTATGACTCCGGCGTGCTTTGCCCCACGGTGCAGTCCTGCGGATCGTGCTCCGGATGGTGCAAGGATAAGCGCGGTCAGCGCCCCTGCCAGCATGATAACCTGGATCAGGGAACTTGTGGTCAGGCCAATCGCCAACCCTGCGGGAACGGCGAGAATAATGATAAAAAACGGTGCCCAGGCACGGAGATGCATGGTTTTTTCCTTTTTTTCATCCGGATTGACTCCCCCCGTTATCCCTGAACTTGACATTCCCTTCTGATACAGGATGATTATCCCGGCAAGGAGGATGAGGGAGAGCGGGACTGCCAGACCATTATAGTACCAGGGTGATATTCCGCCCGAGAGTGTCTCGATAAGAGGAATGGTCACGGGGGTTGGAAATATAAGGGCAAAAGAGATGAGGCTCCCGATAGCTGCTGTGTAGAGGAGTCCTTTATACAATTGTTCCCCTTTCTCAAGGTTCCCGATGACCGGTTCAAGGATGATGAAGGCAGTTATACTGCATGCGACCGGGAGGGCCAGAAGGTAGGCAGTGAGACCAGTCAGTGTAACATGGTTCCTGACATATCCCCTGATATCTGAAACAATTTCCGCAACCTGGCCCTGTTCCTCGAGGATTTTTGCTATGACTGCCCCTGACAGGATGACAATGGCAAAAAGCCCAAAGATCTTCCCGAGGCCTCCGATGACCACTGTTATCAGGCGGTCGGGGGGGATACCTGCGAGAAGGCCATAAAAAATTGCACCACCTACCAGGGTAAAGAACGGGGATATCCGGAACCGGATTGCCACTGCTGAAATAGCCAGGAGGGTGATAGCGAAGGCGAGGAGGAGATTCATTCTATTGGTTTATCGGGTTCCGTGAGATAAAAAGAACGTTGCTTGTCATACAGTGAAAAAATGCCGTGAGGTGGTGGAAACAAGGGGCATCCTTATGACAGCAGGATTCGATCTGTTCGCTATGGAACCAGGAAAGGAGGAGGAGCTCATTGAGAGAAATGACATTGCTGCAGGCGATGGGGTATATACCCTTGTTCTCACCAGGAGGGATCTCCTTTCCCTGTATCCTGGAATGGTCCAGTACACCCTTCGCCTCAAATCTGGTGAAAAGACCCTTCATCTCTTCCGGACGAACACCTATGAGTACTCCCCCACTTCCCCCTTCGATGCTGAATCTGTTGCCCGGCAAAAAGCTGTCGAGTGGGGCGTTCTCCTCAGAACAGATCCAGAGGCATTCTTTGCCACCTCTGTGGAAAAGGGTGGTGAATTGCCAGAACAAGGCCGGCCCGATGTACTCATTATCCAGGGCAGCCCGAGAGCAGACGGAAACTGCAGTATACTGGCCGGGTGGGCATCAGAGGCTGCAGTCGCATCTGGATTCACCGTTGAGGTAGTATACCCTGATGACCTCTGGATCAGGGCATGCATCGGATGTTACCAGTGTTATAACACCGGATTCTGCACCTTCGATGATGATATGACCGCCATCATCGCCTCCCTCCGGCATGCCCGGCTCCTTGTCATCTGCACCCCGGTCTACACCAGTTCCGTTCCCGGGAACCTGAAGCTGGTGGTTGACCGGTTTCAGGCATACCATGCTGAAATATCTCTGTATCGGAATTCCGAAAGAAAAAAAGGACTCCTTTTCTCTGTCGCCGGCCGTAAGGGTACCGATAACTTCACCTGCGTCAAGCAGATTATTCACGATTGTATGAGAAACCTGCATATTACCCCTGCGGGGGATGCCCTTATCGATGGAATTGACGAGCTGCGGGATATCAGGAAGATTCCGGCAACGGAATATATTGTCCACACCGCAGTTACCACTGCCCTTACCGGTGCTTATAAAGCTGACAGTAAATTACCTGACAGGTCACGGTGAGGGTTAAAGCTCAGAAATGTCGGGATACTATGAGAAGTTTTTTCACCCCGCCTGTCCTGGACCCTGCTCTCTGAGGGTCATCAGGAAAAGATTTCCACAGGAGGTTTCTTTTCTTCGAGGAGCTGTCGTTTCTACAGATTTTTGAGGTCTGCAAGCGAGGGAAATATAATGTCACCGGCAGATCAGGAAGAATACCACACCCTGACCAATGAAATCCTTTCGTGCACAAAATGCGGACTGTCGGTTGGACGTACCCATGCGGTACCTGGGGAGGGACCGGCACCCTGCCGTCTTATGTTTATCGGTGAGGCTCCTGGTGAAAAGGAGGATCGCTCCGGGCGACCCTTTGCCGGGCGTGCCGGTGCCATATTACAGGATCTTCTCATTTCTATTGGCCTTTCCAGAGAAGAAGTCTTCATTACCAGTATCCTCAAATGCCGGCCTCCCGGAAACCGTGATCCCAGGGATGACGAGATCACCTCCTGCAGACCTTACCTTCTCAGGCAGATTGCGCTGCTCCGTCCTTCGGTCATCGTCGCCATGGGCCGGTTTTCAGCAGCAGTAATGATGGACCAGTTCGGGATGAGAAAAGGTCGTATCAGCGAGATCCACGGGAATTTATTCAGGGTAGAAACCCCGTACGGTTCAGTTATTCTTTTTCCTGTATATCACCCGGCGGTAGTTACTCATAATCCCCGGCTCAGGGACGATCTCATCCAGGATTTCCGGCAGTTAAAGAATGTCCTGGAGAAAGAAGGGTTAACCAGTGATCGGGTTTAGACATCCCCTTAGGCCCCCCAATTTCCCCGCGATAAGATTCTTCCGTATGTTCACGAACTCGACTGTATCGATGCTGATGACTGAACTACCGAAACCCCGCTGGCTTGCATCCCTGTTCGTCTCTCCAAAATCCAGGAGAATGGTTTGCAGAGCGCGTTCATCAGTCACGGGAACCGCCGGGGATCTGTTTCGATGTCCACAATGGCCGGAAGATTCAGGCTCATTGCCCTCTGAAGGGTCGCTTTGAGTGCCCCGGGTTTTTCAACCCTGAACCCGGCCCCACCACAGGCCCGGGCGTAAGCCGCAAAATCGGGATTGAGGAGGTCGGTGCCGAAGTTGGGGTAGTGCTCCATCAGTTGTTCAACCTGGATCATGCCAAGCTGGTGATTATTCAGGATGATGACAACCACCGGAAGCTGATACTTCACTGCCGTCACAAAATCGGCCATAACCTGTGAAAAACCCCCATCACCGGTAATGCAGAAGACCTGCCGTTCCGGATAGGCGAGCTTTGCCGCAATCGATGCAGGAAACCCGAATCCCATGGTCGCCAGATACCCTGACATGGCAAACCGTTGTCGCTTCATCCGGAAGTTCCGCCCGAACCACCACTGATTCTCACCCACATCAACCGTTATAACCGCATCTTCGGGGATAACGTCAGAAAGAATCTTCATGATATATGGTGGCCGGATCGGCATTGCTTTTGGATCTGCCTCGCGGTCCATCTGGTCGGCCCATTCTCTCTTCATCCCAGCGATCTCTTTGAGGATATACTCGCTGTTGCGCACCCGGGCCAGGGTAGCCAGTTTCGGGATGATGAGGGCACAATTTCCCCAGAGGGGGATGGTGTGCGGTCCTTTCCCGAGTTTGACGGGGTTGGTATCGAGCTGAATCAGAGTTTTATCAACAGGAACATTGGTGAACTTGGAGAAACCGACCCCCAGGGTGATGATGAGATCTGCGCGGGTTGCCAGTGCCCTGGCCTGGGGCGAACCTGAATGTCCAAGTACCCCGACAACCCATTCGTTCTCCTCGGGAATGATCCCTTTCGCCCGGAAGGTAGTGAGGATGGGGGCAGCAATTCTCCTGGCAAGGGCAAGAACAGCATCACCTTCCCCGTAGGCGCCCCATCCGGCAAGAATTACCGGGTTTGTTGCCGCATCAATAGCCGCAACGGCTTTTATAATCTCGCGGTCGTCGGGAAGAATATGGGGACCGGAAATGGTTGTCTCTCTCCTGCAGAACCGGGCATCAAGCAGTTGTTTCTGTATGTCGTTTGGCACTGAAAGCTGTGCCACACCCTGCCTGAGTATCGCATATTTGAGGGCCCGGTTCACGAGCAGGATCGTCATCCTCCTGTCATAGATGGTATTGTTATAAACAGCGATAGGTCTGAAGAAGGCGTCCTGGTCGATCTCCTGAATCCCATACGGACCGGTGTACTGGGTCTCGACCTGTCCGTTGATGGAGAGGACCGATGCTCCGTCCTCTTTGGCGTCATACAGACCGGTAGCAAGATTGGTCGCTCCCGGACCAGCGATGGTGAGGCAGACTGCAATCTTTCCGGTGAGTTTATGGTAGGCTGATGCGGCCATTGCAGCACTCTCCTCATGCCGGACGACTATATACCGCATTGCCTGGTTCCTGCGAACTGCATCTACCAGTCCAAGAGAGGATGTCCCGGGAAGACCAAAGACCAGATCGATCCCCTGTGCTGCAAGCTCCCCGATCAGCACGTCCGAGACCGTTGTCTCTGCAGCCTCATGGGCGATTTCATCTTTCCGTAGCATGAAAAATGAGGTCTTTTCAGCTCCACAGACCGGGCAGCGCCAGGTCTCCGGGAGGTCAGAAAATTTTGTGCCGGGGGATGTTCCTGTTGCCGTCTCGCCTTTGCTCTCATCGTACTGATAACCACAGACCATGCACTTCCAGGTCATGGGGACAGCTGCACCGGCAGGAGTCTCCTCCCCTACGCTGGAAAATGCCCTCCTGTCTGCACCGCAGACCGGACACCGCCAGGTTTCCGGGAGGTCAGAAAATTTCGTTCCGGATGGTGTATTTGTTGACGGTTCCCCGATCTCTTCATCATAGACATAGCCGCATACCGAACATTTCCATTTTGTCATCTTTCCCCCCTCCAAGGGCAATCTGATGATGATGATTTTCTGCCCTAAAAAGATTGAGGCGTTCAGCAACGACCCGATGATTTTCTCAGCCTGCAGGATCAGGGGATACCATTCCCCATCCCCTGCCAGCGGGAGAGCTGCTCCCTGCTGACCAGCGCCCTGCACCGCGGAAAATAGGTTTCGCCAAAGACCCACGGCATATAATTGCAGCACATATCAGGTTTTACCGTGTGGATAGCACACCTGTACCGTGTTTTCCCAATCCTTCTGAGGAATGGGCAGACGGGAAGATATCCCCCTGTTTCCGGATCTCTGAGCTCAACCGACGATACTGATCCCAGAACACCGGGATGGAGATCAGCACAATTATGCCGGGTCCCATCGTCCATACAGGCCGAAAAATACCGGAGTATATCAGTTCTCCCATCCTCAAGCCAGGCATAAAGGTTCATGGTGGTCGGTGTAATCCTGTCACCAAACACCTTGCAGCAGAGGCCGCACTGCTCGCACCGGTCGGGGTGGTCATGTGTTGTATCCATTTCCTCTATCACGGGCGGTCCATTCCAGTATCCTGTTGTGCCCGGGGTGACTTAACATCTTTTTCACTGGAACACTCCACGATTGAAACAGGCTGTAAATTCCGGCATGGGCAGCCCAGTCTTCGTCATGACCCCCTTCTTCGGGTCAGCCCGTCCTGTGATCCGGGAAGAGTGTTGCCTTCTAACCGGGATTCTATGAATTGCTGTGTGCAGGACAGAAGATACAGCCGATTCCATTGTAGTTCATACCTTCCATCAACTGAGAATATTCATATTTCCGGCCAATGTATGATACACCATGGATATCCTGAAAATTCCCAGAATGAAAAAACAGGAGTATGACAAGCTGATTCATGATTCCTGTGTCTGCCGCATTGCATTCCGGGGCGATAATTACCCCTATATTGCCCCGTTCCTCTACGTATTTGATGGGAAGTATATGTATTTCCTTTCTACCAGATACGGCCGGAAGATCGATTATTTCCGGAAAAGTCCCTCTGTATCCGTTGAGGTGGACAGCTTTTCGAGGGATATGTCCTGCTTCACCTTCATGAGCCTTCAGGGAGATCTGGAAGAGATAACCGATTCGGTTCTGAAAGAAAAAATCAGGCGGGATTTTGTGGATATGATGAAAAAGCGAAATCTATCTACCACCGTCCTTTCCGCCCTGGGATACTCCCCCGCTGATCCACCGGAGATCATAATCCGTGAGGAGCGGACGGTGGTCTGGAAGCTGAAGGGGGTCAGGGATATTGTTGCCCTTAAAAACGGGTAATTGAACCCTTTTTCCTGGCTGCATTGAAGGCTGCATTGAAAAATTTTTTTGTGGATCCTGTTCCTTTCAGGACCAAATCCCTCATCAGTCAAATACGATACGGTACAATCCCTCCATTGCGGCACGGGCTGCCTTTTCGCTGTTTTCTCTGACCGGAACAATGTATTCAGCCCTGTCCGGCAAAGGTCTGCCCTGTTCACGGGTCCGTTCCGGGAGGTTATAGATCACGTCTTCGATCTGGACGATTCCCGGGCCGAGGATATAGGCTTTCAGTTTAGGAAGCTCATAGGGTAGCCATGGGTTGGTCATGCCAGGTTCCTTCTTGTCCCGGGGGAGTATTAGGTATTCGGGTCCTGGCAATTCATGACCTGCGCGTGACCTGAATATTCAAGGTCTGGCGTACCAATGCTTGACCTGCATATGGCTGATGAACACCGTAACCAAGCGAGTTCCCCTGCTTATGGAAGTGACCCCGAAACCGACCGGATCCAGCCCTTCTTCCGCCGTCCGTTCTTTCTCTCCCTTACCATTGGAATTCCATTCTGCATATTCAAGCTCCTCATGGGAACCGTTGCCGTCCGGAGTGATGCGGTTCCGTCGCCCTTGATTATAGTATTCGGCTGGACAGTCATCCTCTGGGCAGGAGTCGACCTCCTGTTGAACCTGGGACGTGCATCTCTCGATCTCCTCCACAGGTCCAGTCCTTTTGAGTACTGCACGCTCGCCCAAATCGGTCATTTTTTCCAGATGCCGCTAGCCTTTTTGGCAATCGACACCCTGATTACCTTCCTCATCATCTGTGCTATGCTCTGGTCGGGATGGATCACCAGGCTTACCACTCCCGAATCATACCTCTGGTACACCGCAACCACACTCAACCTGATCAGCCTGTCAGGAGTATCACTCTACAATGAGATACGGCGGGAATCCCGACAGGGGGAGATCATTCCGGAGGTGTAAGTCATCAGGAAAGGCTGATCTGGAATGATGTATGGCCATCCTTCCCGGCCAGTCACTTTCGTACTGAATATCCTTCCCCACTGAGAATCATCCGGACTGTCCTGTCCCACACATCATCATCTGATTCATCGATTTCCCGGATCCTTTCTTCCCAGATTCGGGCAAGATCCGGATCATCAGGACAGAAATACCGCCAGCACATGACCCGCCCCGCCCGGCTCCCGTCCGGTTTCAGGATGAGCATCCGCCAGCAGCCAAAATCCCTGCACATTTCGGGGCGGGTCTGGTGAACGGTGCAGTATGCCTTTCCGGTTTGCTCATGAAACCGGAGAAACGGGCAGGCCTCAGGAAACCTCTGGAAAATACCCTGGTCGTCGTCATAGAGGGTGTATTTGTCAGGATCCACTTCTACAACGGTCTTTTCTCCGGTATAGCGGTTGGTCAGAACCGAGCTATGGGAACTCAGTTTTTCACTGATAAAGAGAACCTTCCCCATTATACTGCAGCACTCTCCACATTGCTGGCACTCAAAGACCATGGAAAGATTCCTCTCCTGATATGGCTACCTCATTGAACAAAAAGTCCTCAGACGGGTATCCGTCATGGCAGCCCAACCCGGATTATTTTGGCTGGTAGAATCCCCATTTCCCGAGTGCTTTCCGAAGTTCCGGTGCGGTATTGGCCTTTTCTTCAAGTGGCGTCCCATCCTTCCATGCCTCAATGGCCTGCATGACCGCACGGGCGCCACTCTGTGTACCGTCCGGATGTCCATGGATGCCCCCGCTGACAAGGAGCACGAGATCGGTGCCGTATATATCAAGCACCTCAGGCACAAGACCGGGATGAAGCCCCCCTGATGAGACCGGGAATGCATCCCGGATTCGGCCCCAGTCCTGGGAAAGTGCAATTCCCGGGACTTCCTTTACCTTCTTCTCCCTCAGGATATCTGCAAGGATCTCCGATTCCTGTCTTGTACCCGAAAGTTTTCCGACCGCTGTGCCGGTATGGATCTGGCTTACCCCGATAAGTCGCATGATCTTTGCCAGGAACTGCATACTAATCCCGTGTCTCGGGTTCCGGTCAAAAGCAGCATGCATGGCCCGGTGAGCATGGATGGCGAGCCCGAGATCGGAACAGAAGTCCCGCAGGGTCATCACCGCAGCAGTCCCGGCGACAACCACATCAATCATGGCATAATTCCATCCGTATTCTGATAGGAGCACTGCCCTCTTTTCCATCGTTTCTGTATCTCCGGTAATATTGAGGAATGCCGATTTGACCTCTCCTGACTCCTGCTCAGCCTTGTTCCGCATCTTCGTCATCAGGTCCACCCGTTCCTCGAAACGGTTGAAGGATGTCGAGGTCAGGTTTTCATCATCCTTCACAAAATCAAATCCCCCCATCCATGTCTCAAATCCAATTTCCGCGTGCTCCCGGGCGGAGAACCCGATTTTTGGCTTGGGGACCGCCCCGGTTAACGGACGGCCATGCACCTTCATCATCTTCCTGATGCCGTTGTTGCCGAAATAGGGACCCTTGAAATGCTTGAGGTAGGCTGAAGGAAGGGTTGCATCAATGAGCCGCAGGTTCTTCAGAGCTTTCATCCCGAAGATATTCCCTGCAATTCCACTCAGCAGCTGGACAGCGTTGCCTTCTTCCCACAGGGCAAGGGGATAGGCAATCCTGACATAGCCTTCATCGATCTCGAATGCCGTGGCCTGGAGATCTTTCATCCGGGGAGGGAGGGTGTGGAGGGTCGTCCAGGTGCCAGTCGAGCTCTCCGAGGCAATTCTTCCTGCTGCCTCTTCATCGCTGATACCCTCCTCAGGCTCAAACCAAAAGAGGCAGACGATCTCATCCTTTGCCGGTTCATAATGCGTATCGACAAAATCCAGGTACCAGTCAATGGCCATGGGATACTTCCTCTAACTTACAAAGCAGATGAAGGGTAAATAATATTGCACCTGTCCAGGATAGGATTCGATCTTCTTTGAGAAGGGGATTAGGCCATTTCACCGTAGATGAAGATCTCCTCAATACTTACATCGAAATAACGGGCTATCTTGAAGGCAAGCTCCAGGGACGGATCGTACTTCCCTTTTTCTATTGCAAGGATGGTCTGCCGGGTGACCCCCAGGTCGTTTGCCAGCGCTTCCTGGGTGAGATCGTGCATCGCCCGAAAGACCTTAATCCTGTTCTTCATCCCATTCGCACACTCCGTACTTCCGGGGGGCATACTAGATCCTGAAGCTGATGTAGAGGAAGAGCAGTAATAGTAATGAAAAAGGGATTCCGGAACACTGCCGATACCCAGAACAGCCTAACCTCGATCAATCCCACAATCCCGGCGAGAATGGAGAAGGTATTAAGCTTCATAGAATCCCTGATGTCTGAAGATTGTGACATTTAGTAATATAATCTTAACTTACATTCTTCGCCATCCCCTTCCCCCCTACATCTTTTGACAGCTATTGGCATGATTCGTGTTCAGGAATCGTGGCATACCGATGATGATATCGGGTGCTGTTCGTTTTTTCCTCCGCCCCCAGGTGAATTGAATTAGCCCTGAATATCCTTCTTTCAGATCTTCCGTTTCACCATCCCCTCTCACCCCAAATAACCCCGATACGGCCTCCGTTTTCCTGTCTGACACCCGTTCCCCTGGAAATCCAACTCTCCCACCATTAAAGTCCTCTATAATCAATTATTTTGACAAAATAAGCCCTTAAAACGGATAAAAACGAGCCCAATAGCGGGCCTGCAGCAGGGGGGTACGGGGGGAGGGGCTAAACATCGATCGGCCCTGAGAACTGCCAACAGAACGCATCTGTGAAGGTCCTTTAAATATCGTCGGAGAACCGCCCGAATTATAAGGGGCGATTTATATGGAGATTTGTATCAGTCCTGGTTTCATAATAACGTCGAAATGGGGAGATACAAGCAACATGAGAACCAGTCACCTGCCAGAGAGATGTGAAAGGTAATTTTTTTACTGGATTGGCTTTGCCGCACTTGACATCTCTCAAATCTTTTATGCCGACACATGCTCTGGAATGATTCAGGAGATGATCCTGGGATCGGGGTCATCGCTTTTTCTCGTTCGATGATTCTTCAGAGTGTCACAATCATTGCAGATGTGAAGAGAAATGACCAAGTTCTAGAGGATTGCGAATAACCCTGGAAATTGAATGTCCCGGGATTACAAAGAAAAAGTAAATCTGGGAGAGGAAGTTGAGAACAGGCTTCGAAGGTAACTGATCATGCTGCCCGTCCCCTGCCCTGCACCTTCCTTTGTCGTGCCAGGCTGGCTGAAACTTCCGGTAAAATCATACGCCTCGTCCGGGTAGGGGCTTTCTTCGGATAGTTTGTGATAGCATCCTGACGCAAAGTCAAGCTTCTTCAAATCGATCTTTCCGATATTCTGGTTGGTGAGTGTTTTCACATAGTAGACCCGGTTGGTATGGTCCCTCACCAGGGAAAACTGCGTATGGAATTGCACCTCGTTCCATGTTCCGTTCTGTAGGACGACTATGGGATCTTCCCCGTTGACAACTTCGACCGCGTTCAGCAGGTGGAATGCCTGCACCATGGATGTGTGGTTTGTATCATTGCCAGAGCCGATGGGCACGTTATACTGGTTGAGTTTCGTCAACCGGACGAACCGGTCGGCCGGTGAAGGGCCTCCGGGAAGGCCGGCAAACGAGTTCTGCGGTGTGGCATTGGCATATGATGCCAGGTTCTCCACCTGATACGGGTATGCCGGGTCATTGGTCAGGACACCGCCACGGCTGTCGACATACGGGCCGTCATACATGTTCATGACCGTTTCACCGGTCCCGTTTATCACCCACTCCACGATCAGCGTCTTCCCGCCAGCATCATGAACGATCAGGTGGAAGGGATCCTTTCCGGCCAGTTCAGGGGGGCACCAGATCTCGACTTCCTGCAGGCCGATTTTCACCTCTTCAACGGTCCGGAAGCTTCCTGCAATGTATGATACCAGATCCACGTACAGCAGAGCCTTGTCGGGCCGGATTACCGTTGCCGGGTACTGGGAGTCCATGAGCGTGAGGAATGCTGCCGATAGTCCTTCCTCATTCAGAGTCTCGACATACTGCGGCTTCCTGCTCTCGGGAAAGCCGGCGACCTGCGGGTAACTGGATTCAACTCCCACAAAACCGTACCGGTTCTCCCAGGCAAATCCGTCCTTCCGGGGACTGACTGATGAAAGGGACCTCCACTGCTGGCCCCTGATCTCCACCATGAAAGATCCTTTTACCCCCTCCTTCTCGAACCAGTCTATCGTTCTGCCAGAGATGACATTCCCGGGGCGGTCTGTTATTAACAGGAAATCCGAACACCCTGCCACCGGTGTTGTAAGAATAAAGA
>Ga0209254_10001322_pt1 | contig 22016 bp, 19 predicted proteins | sample FrelakmetDIP11DI_FD_187148 | JGI IMG/M metagenome (GOLD analysis project Ga0209254, IMG submission 187148) | Freshwater lake sediment microbial communities from the University of Notre Dame, USA, for methane emissions studies - DIP11 DI (SPAdes)... | ecosystem: Environmental > Aquatic >...
TTCTCGAGGTCAACCGGTATCACCTGGACGCTTTCCACTCTGAAAATGCCCAGGAAGCTGGTGGCGATGGCACGGACTGAAGGGAAGGACAGGGCGATTGCCAAGACACCGATCACCCCAAGAGTCACCCAGGCGGTACGGGGTATGCGGTTAAAAGTCTTCTTGATCATGTAAGTATTCTCCTTTGCTGCTGAATCCAGCCGCTGTTGCAAATCCAGCTGTGCAGATCCAGTATTGTGAGGGATAAACGATATTTCCGAAAGCGAGTCACTGGCAAGCTTAATCCGGGCAGAAATTACCTGGCTTGTATTCCGACAGCGATCGCAGGTCTCCAGGTGATCCGCAATTTCTCGCTGCCTGGTTGGGTTGTGCTCTTCATCCAAGAACTGGCGGATTTCTCCTTCATCAGGGTGCATCCTGGTCACTCCTCTCCGCAAGATACAGGCGTTCGAATTCTTTTTCTGCCCGTGCTAACAGGGTTCCAATGGAGCCCGGCCTCACGCCCTCCGCTTCGGCCAATTCAGCATATGTCAGGCCTGAATGCCGCAGCACCAACAACCTTGCCAGGCGTGGTTTCATAGATCGTAAAATATCCCGGACGTGTTGATTTTCAATGCGTCTCCCGGCATCTTCTTCCGGGTTAGCTGGAAAATCCTGCAGGATGCTTTCTTTCAGCGCTTCGGTTTCATAGAACTGGCGCCGCCTGCTCGCACGCAAAGCATTGAAACCCAGGTGTGTGGCGACCCGGTACAGCCAACCAGCCAGGTTATCCCGATTGGCAGGAGCCTGCTGGTACAGGCGAACGAAAGCCTCCAACGCCAGGTCCTGCGCCTCGTGCGCATCACCGGTTATGCGGTATAGAATCCTGCAAAGCCGCTCCCAATGCCCTTCGAAAAGCTGCTCAAATTCGGCAGCCGCGACTCTGACAGAGCCAGCCTGTCTGGAATTCCTGGAGAAAGTCATGGTCATCCGTATACTCTGCACAGCGTCTCCAATGATTCAACACCGCTCGCCGCGCAGATGTGACAGATATTTGGAAAATTGGTTATGATGCAGGAGATTGTATCAGCGAATTTACATGCTAGAATCCATTGAATTTCTTACCCAAAAGGGAAAAACGTTGCTCTTCCCCCACAATAACCGCAGATTTATCGCAGCCATTCTCCTGATCACACTGGCACTTGTGGCCTGCACATCAAAAAACTCACTAGATCAAGGAAAACAGGATGTCACTCCCTCACCCGGCGAGCCTGATTGGTTCTCTGTAACAATGACCGACGTGCCCACGGGTCAGCCCTTCACTATGAGCGAATTTGCCAGAAAAGTGGTACTGCTGGAGACCATGGCTCAGTGGTGCCCTACCTGCGAGCTCCAGGAGATTGAGGTCAAGAAATTGCACGAACTGCTCGGTAATCCTGAAGACCTGGTGTCGATCAGCCTGGATGTTGATTTGCATGAAGATGAGGCTTCCCTCAAACGATACGCTGAAAGATTGGGCTATGATTGGATTCTGGCCGTCGCTCCTTTAGAAGTAGCCCGCGCCCTCGGCAATTTGTACAGCGCCCAATATTTAAATCCCCCTGCCTCACCCATGCTGATCATCGATAAAAATGGCAATGTTTTTGGACTGCCTCTCAGATTAAAAAGCGCCGAATCCCTGAAAAACACACTCGAGCCTTACCTGGATGCGATCCCAGAGGACAAATAATTTCACTTATGGATCATGCGTGGGGTTCAGGTTAATCAGGAATTGACAATTGAAACGTGCTCCATTAACCCACGAAGCAGTTTTTGATAATTCTGCTTATGCTGAGGCTTATGCCAGCCACCACCAGAAAATGGCGTTTGGCTTTGGCAATAAACTGACAGAAAGGCTTCAGTCCCGTGGATTTCGAAAAGGCAGAATCCTGGATGCTGGCTGCGGTTTTGGCGGGACAAACCTGGTTCTGGCAAGAAACTTCGCTGACAGTGAAGTAATAGGAATGGATCTCTCGGCGCCATTACTGCAAATGGCAAGGCAGGCTGCGGAAAATGCCGGATTGGAAGAGCGCCTGCGCTTTGAAAAGGGAGATGTCCAAAATATGCAGTTTGAAGATCGATCCTTCGATGTGGTGATCAATATTAACATGCTGCACCTGGTCGATGATCCGGTTCGCATGCTCGGCGAAATCGAGCGGGTCCTGGCGAGGGATGGCTATTTCTTCATCAGCGACCTGCGCAGGTCCTGGTTAGGAATAATCGAAAAGGAAATCCAATCGGGAATGAGCGCAGTGGAGGCTCAGAGACTCATTGAGAGGTCAAAGCTGCGAGAAGGGAAGTTTTCAACAGGCCTTTTATGGTGGCAGTACGAAGCAGCGAGAGGATAACGTGACATGATTTCAACCTGGAAGCTCAGCCCCTCTGACCTGACATTTTTATGGGATGAATGTCCCCGGTGTTTCTACCTGAAAGTCGTACACGGGTTCAACAGGCCGGCTGCCCCTTTCCCGAAGATTTTCAACCGTATCGATAAGCTGATGAAGGATTTCTTTACCGGTCGGTCAACCAGTGATTTGTCCCCAATGCTGCCTGCCGGATCTGTGAAATTCGCCGAAAAGTGGGTGCATTCTCAGCCGCTTGCTTTCGCCGGGCACGCCGGCAGCTGTTACATACGAGGTAAATTCGACACGCTGGTCGAATTTGAAGATGGAACGTACGGCATTGTTGATTTCAAGACTTCAGAAGCCAAACCAGAGCATCTCGCCTTCTACAGCCGGCAGCTGCACGCGTACGCATATGCCCTCGAACATCCCTCCCCTGGAGGTCTGGCACTGTCACCAATTTCACGGCTCGGCCTGCTGTGTGTCGAACCCATAAGCCTCATGCAGGAGGGGATTGACAGCCTATCTTTCGAGGGTAAAGTCACCTGGCAGGAGTGCCCGAAAGATGAAAAGTCCTTCCTCGAGTTTATCCTCCTGGTAGTAAACACGCTGGAGATGGCAGAGCCGCCTCAAAAAGGGAAATATTGCTCCTATTGCGAATACCGTGAAGCGGCGCGGCTTAATTCATTATGAACCGGAAGGCAGATTCACTTGAGCTGCCGGTAAACTAAAACGGCTACCAAAGTAACTGAAATCCGACGATGCTATAATTACTCAAATAGACGAAATTCAGGGCTGCCTTTCATAGCGATCTTCCTGATACTATGTGATTAACTGAGTGTTCGAAAAGGATCAGGGAGGAACCCATGCAAATACTCATCCAAAACAGTCTATTTTTTGGAGCTATATTCAGCCTGGTCATGAGCGTGATCATCGTTTTCAGCCTGTGGCGCAACCCGCTGGTGTGGGCTGAGCGTGCTCCTGAAGATATCCGGCAGGCTGTGGGTCCTATCGATGATCGTGCCCGCAAGCAGCGCCGGACCTTCGGCATCCTGAGCCTGCTTTTCCTGATGGGCATACTCATACTCTCAGTTGTGCGGCTGAATATGATCCAGGGTGGGCTGACATTCTGGTCAGTCTTCCTCAATATCTTCATCATCGTTATGGTCTGGAACCTGGTCGACCTGCTGATAATCGACTGGCTGTTTCTCATCGTTATCCAACCCAAATTCCTTATCATACCCGGCACTGAAGGATTTGCAGGCTATAAAGACTTCTCTTTCCACTTCCGAGGCTTCTTGAAAGGCATAATCTATTCGGTGGTAATCGGTCTGCTGTTCGCCGGAATCACAATGCTGGTCCTCTGGATTTTCAAATAAGCAGCGAGGATAAAATCTACCATGCAAGAACCGCAAATCACACCCTCTCAACAATTTCAATCTCTTCTCACCGCTGAGTGGGAAAGCCGCCTGCGCTTCAACCCATTGTTCGCCACCGAGACCGGAGACCACCGGTATGACGATCTTCTACCCCAGGTGTCTGAAAATGACATGGAAGCCTGGATATCAAACCTATCAAGCCTGATCACACGGCTTGATTATCTTGATCCTGCCTCCCTTACGCCAGATGAGCAACTCAATTTCGAGGTGTTCGGACGCCTGTTGAAAAACGAATATAAAATGCTCAATTTCCGGGCATACCGCATGCCCATTTCGAATACCGGTGGATTTCACGTCTATTTTCCCGACCTGCATATCATGGCGCCTCTTTTCACATTGCAGGATTATGAAAATTACCTTTCCCGCTTAAGTGCTTTTGCACGTTACTGTGATGACCACATCGACCTGATGAGATCTGGATTGTCAGGCGGACATATTCCACCCCGCTGCACGCTGGCGGGCATTCCAGACCAGATACGTCCCTTGATCGTAAGCGATCCTTCGACCAGCCCGCTGTTCCTTCCTTTTACGAAGTTTCCTCAGGCGGTCCCAGAAAATTTACGGGGAAAGCTGACAGATGCTGCAAAATCAGCCATAGAAAACTCGATCGTCCCCGGATACTCCCGGCTGCTGGATTTTATTGAAGGCGAATATCTTCCCAAATCCAGGGTGAGTATCGCAGCCGGTGATTTACCGGACGGCGAGGCTTACTACCAGCACTGCATCCGGAATTTCACTTCGCTGGACATGACCGCTGAAGAAATTCACCGCCTGGGCCTGGAAGAAGTGAGCCGCATCCGAGGCGAAATGGAAATAATCATCCAGGATACTGGTTTCCAGGGGAATTTCGCTACTTTCATCGAATTCCTGCGCAGCGACCCGCGTTTTTACGTCCAAACCGCACAGGCACTGCTCAAAGAAACCGCACTGGTTCTGAAGATCATGGAAGGCGAGCTCCCAGGCCTGTTTAAAACTTTACCTCGACTGCCCTATGGCATCCGTGCAATCCCCGATTTCGCCGCTCAGGCCAGCACTTCAGCCTACTACCAGGCTGGAACGGGCGACGGCAGTCGCGCTGGCTTTTATTATGTCAACACCTACGACCTCAAAAGCCGCCCCCTTTACGAAATCGAAGCCCTCTCACTGCATGAAGCAGTGCCAGGGCACCACCTGCAAATCGCCCTGCAGCAGGAGCTGGATCTCCCCAATTTCCGCCGCTTCGGCGGCTTCGAGTCTTTCGTAGAAGGCTGGGCACTGTATGCCGAAAAACTGGGACTGGAGGTCGGTTTTTATCAAGATCCGTACAGCAACTTTGGTAGGTTAAGTTATGAGATGTGGCGCGCCTGCCGGCTGGTAGTCGACACCGGTATGCACGCCCTGGGTTGGAGGCGCCAGCAGGCCATTGACTTCCTGGCTGAAAATACCTCATCTACCCTGCTTAATATCACCAACGAAGTCGACCGCTACATCGCCTGGCCAGGACAGGCACTGGCCTATAAAATCGGAGAGATCAAAATCGTCCAGCTGCGCCGGATGGCTGAGCTATCATTGGGCGAGCGCTTCAACTTGCGAGATTTCCACGATGTAGTATTGAGAGGTGGCGCACTCCCTCTGGATCTCCTGGAACAACAGGTAAATGCTTACTTGCAAGCAAATGGCGGATAAATTTTTACCGCAGGAGGGGAATCTGATGGTCCGAATAAATAAAATTTCGAAACTGCTGGGATTCAGTTTTCCAGCCATTGTTCTAATAATTGGTCTGGGATGCGCCTTTATCCAGGAGCAAATCGGTATCATTTCGAGCCAGAAAACGAAAGCCATCACAACTGTCCCCATGGTACTCACAGACACAGCAATTTCTTCCGTCCAGACCACTCAATCACTAACCAACACTCTCACTTCACAACTTGCTTCGACCGAGATTCACAACCTGTCGGAATTGAATTCGATAATTTCCAGTTTGGATTGGACTCCTTCGGGTGGATATACCAGCCTGCAGGTCCCGATTTCGGGGGACCTCCAGGTAGCAGAGGCTTTTTCCCTCGCTGCAGGAGACCTCCAGGCGCCTCCCACCTGCACGGAGCGTACCGACTGCCGCCACACCGTGGCGATCGAGCTCACCACACAATTGCAGGGCTTCTCATGCAAGCAAACCGAGCAGGTGCTGTGGAGAGAATTTTGCGCTGAAGTCAGCATTCCAACCGGGGCACGATTTCGAATGCGGGGAATCCTGTATGACACGCATCCGGGACAGTGGAACTACATCCCCATCCTGCAAATCCTGCCAGCCTCGGATGTACCCTGCCTGGAAGGTGAATTCCGCTGTGCAGTTGATAATACCTGTTTTGTTGGTTTCGACGATTACTGCCGCACATGCCAGGGCCTGGAAAAAGAGCGCTGTGCCTGCCAGTCTCCAGAAGGCAACCTGCCCAATGGCAGCGACTGCCAGTACTGGCAGTCGGGTGATGTCCTGATGGCTGGAAAATGCCGGGCGGGGGTGTGTAAATAAGCTGGAAGCAATAAACGCAAAAAGGGCTGCCTGAATAAAGCAGCCCTTAAGTTCTCGGATGCGTGGTCCTACCTTTTACGCACAACTGCCAGAACCAGGTTTTGTCCTTCCAGCTTCACGGTTTCCTGGTACGAGCCCTGCGGACCTTCTCCGGAAACAAAATCTGTGGTTAGCGTCTCCGACTTGATATATTCGCTCCATTCCTTGAACACAACTTCAAATTCGCCCTCCGCCTGATAATACGTAGTGATCCGGTCAGCGATATCGAAACCAGCTTCTTTGCGCATGGACTGGATCCTGCGAACCACCTCGCGTGCCAGGCCCTCCAGGCGCAGCTCGGGGGTGATGGTGGCGTCGACTGCCACCGTGGCTTGTTTATCGAAAGCCACAGCCAGGCCTTCTGCAGGAAGAGTCTGCACCAGGACTTCATCAGAAGCCAGCTCAATAACCTGGCCATCTACCAACAGGCTGACCGGTGATCCAGCCTGGACACTGGCAGCCACTTCAGCCGGGTCAACAGCAGCCAAAATCGAGCGAATATTCGGGAATTGCGATCCAAAGCGCGGACCGAGTTTCTGGTTATCCGGCAGAATCCGGTAAGTCACCAGCTGGCTGGCCTGCTCTACGAATTCAAAAGACTTGATGTTCAGCTCATCGTTAACAATCGCGATCAACTCATCGCGCAGGGTTCGCTTTGATCCTGTATAAGCCAGGGCTCTGGAGAGCGGCTGGCGCACCTTGATTCCAACCGCATTGCGAGCCGAGAGACCCAGGCTGGCAACCTGTCGTGCCAAGGCCATTTCTTCCAACAGGCTCTCATCGATTACCTGCGAGTCGAAAACCGGCCAGGCGGTGTGATGTACACTCTTGTAAGCCTGCGGCTGAACAGAACAAACCAGGTTCTGGTAGATCGTTTCGGCTACAAACGGCACAAATGGTGCCAGCAGGCGGACGAATTTGACCAGCAGGTGGTACAGGGTGGCGTAGGCGGTGTTTTTATCCTGGTCGTGCTCACTCTTCCAGAAACGCCGGCGTGAGCGCCGCACATACCAGTTGCTCAGGTCGTCCAGGAACCCTTCAATCGCCAGCGTGGCGTTCAACGGATCTGAATTTTCGAGGACTTCGGTGACACGCGGGATGATCTGGTTCAACCGGGACAGAATCCAGCGATCGAGCAGGTTCTCACTTTGCGGGGTTGGGCCTTCCGGATGGCCAGGGTCAAAAGCACTGCTTTGAGCATCACCCATGCGTGGCGATTGCTTTGAGCCAGAAGGGAAAGCCGGTTCCCAGCCATCCAAATTGGCATAGGTAGCCAGGAAGCTGTAGACATTCCATAACGGGATCAAGAACTGCCGGCGGGTTTCGTCGCCGCGTTTATAGCCAAACAGCAGATCGTTCTCCGGTTTATGTGCACAGTACAGCCAGCGCATCACGTCAACCCCCATTTTGTCCGCCGCTTCATTGAATTCGATCATGTTTCCCCAGCTCTTATGCATCGCCCGGCCGTCTTCCGCCAGCAGCGTGGCATAGCCAAAGTTCTCCAGGAAGGGCGGGCTGCGGTCGATCACGGTCGCCATGGCCAGAAGGCTGTAGAACCAGTTGCGGAATTGCCCCGGGAATGATTCACTGATCCAATGGGCGGGGTACCAGGAACGCCAGTAATCCGGGTCGGAGCGATAGCGCAGTGTGCTAAATGGAACGATCCCGGCATCCAGCCAGGGATTACCGACATCCAGAATGCGGCTCATCTGCCCATCGCATTCTGGACAGCGCAGTTTTACCGCATCGATGAATGGCCTGTGAGGGGTGTGGTTCTCAAACACTTCCCAACCAGACAAAGCCCGGGTTTTGAGCTCGATTTCATCTCCAATGACTTCGTAATGGCTGCAAGATTCACAAACCCAGATCGGCAGCGCCAGTCCCCAATAGCGTTTTTTACTAATCAGCCAATCGTGCATGTTATGCAGCCAGTCCATTTCGCGCGAGTAGCCAAATTCGGGTATCCAGCGAATCTGGTCGACAACATCCATGATCTGGTAGCGCAGAGAGCGTTCTTTTTCTTCTTCAGTCACATCTGCGCGCGGCTTATCATATACTTCACCCATACTGATGAACCATTCATCGACCAGGCGGAATACCAGCTCAGTCCGGCAGCGCCAGCAGGTTGGGTAGCGATGGGTAAACGGTTCGACGTGATACAGAAAGCCTTTCTTCTGCAGATCCTCAAATATCGGGGTCGCCACCTCGGAGACGTGCTGTCCAGACAGCCAACCAAACCCATCCACAAAGTAGCCTTCTTCGTCGAGCGGAGCGATCAGCGGGAAACCCTTCTGCCGTCCAAGTTGGAAGTCTTCAGACCCGCATCCGGGAGCAATATGCACAATTCCAGTACCTTCAGCTTCGCCCACACCTTCCCAAAGAACCACCTGGTGGGCCTGAACGGCGCTCAGATCAATATTTTTTATTAGCTCCTTCAGATGTGTGAAGCCGCCAGGCTGCTGTCCAGCAGGAAGATCATCGAATGGCCCGTCATAGGTCCAGCCCTCCATCTCCGAGCCTTTCAGCTCAGCCAAAATGGAATACTCGCCGCGCAGCATGTGAAGCGTGCCTTTGGAAAGATACAGCCGCAGGTCGCCCTGTTTCACCTTGACATAATCAAGGTTCGCTCCTACGGCTGCGGTCACGTTACTGGTGAGTGTCCAGGGTGTGGTCGTCCACACCAGGAGCGATTCATTCTGCCGCCCGCGCAGAGGAAAGCGCAGTGTGACACTGCGGTGGGTCAGCTCCTCGTAACCGTCGGTGATGATTTCATGCTGGCTGATGCCGGTGGCGCAGCGCGGGCACCAGGGCATCACATCGGCACCACGATACAGCCAACCCTTCTGCCAGCATTTCTTCAAGAAACTCCAGATCATGTAGTTGTTCTCGTCTGAGAACGTGAAGTAACTGCCTCCCAACTCCTGCAGGCCCAAACGACCAACGATTTGCTCTACCGAGCCGGTGAATGGACCTTCGGGTCCCTGGACTGTGACGACCCGAGCCGGATCCTCCTCAATCATATCTGCCAGCCAGCGCAGTTGATCGGTGTCATTCCAATCCATCCAATAACCCAGGCGGATGGATTGTTCAGTTTGAACGGCGGCGTAACGCAAGACGCGAGCTTTGCACTTGCGAACGAAGCGTTCCAGGCCGAAGGTCTCGATATCTTTCTTGTTCTTAAAACCCATTTCACGCTCGACCTCCACCTCTACCCATAATCCCTGGCAGTCGAACCCGTTCTGGTAGCGCAGCTTGCGACCGCGCATTGTCCAAAAGCGGTTGAAAAGGTCTTTGTATGTGCGTCCCCATCCGTGGTGTGCACCCATGGGATTGTTGGCGGTAATCGGCCCATCAATAAACGACCAGTGTGGATCAGCGGTGTGAATCTTTTTCAATTCTCCGAGAGCTTTGCTCTCTTTCCAGAAATCCAAGAGATCCCGTTCCTGGGCAGGAAAATCGACTTTGTTAGGTACTTCTTTGAAAGGCATCCATCCTCCAGTTATTTGATTCCAAATAAAAAAGCTCTCATCCCGAAACAGGGACGAGAGCTGGACTCCCGCGGTACCACCCCGGTTCTCACACTTCTGCGAGCACCTCTTGCTGATACTGCCCGATGCAGGCAATACCATCGTCTTGGATAACGGATGACGAACCCGGCGCACTTACTTTCTCAGGCCATCTCTGAGTGTTCAGCTTGCGGCTCCGGAAGGATATTCCGCCGGTTGTCCTATCCTGGTTTTCACTCAGTCCAGGTTCACTGACAGGCCGGTTCCGGCGTACTCGTTTCCATCTTTGCTTTTATTCAATCGATTGGCGTGGATTATCCCATAAAGAAAAGGAATGGTCAACGCCTAGCGTCTAATACTAACCGATGTCAACTTCTGAAGAAAATCTGGTGGATTACTTTAGGTCTCGCTGCAGGAGACCTTTGACAACCAGCAAAATCGAGAACGAAAATCCAACCAGGATCACAGAAAACGTATACCAGTTACAGCCAGATCAGAACCCAGTTGTCCTGGTGACCGGTAATGAATACACCGGAAACCCAATTCCAGCGCAACTTCGATATTCTGCTTCGAATCGTCGATGTATACGCTCTGCCAGGGTTTCCGCTGGATCCTCTCAAGCAAGATCGCAAATATTCGCGGGTCGGGTTTGGCGACTTTTACTTCCCCCGAAATGATGATGTCGTCAAACAGCTCAAAGAAAGCATACTTCGGACGAACCAGCCGGTATTTTTCCTCCGGCCAATTGCTCAATCCATAAAGCAGGTAGCCGGATGACTTTAATTTCTCCAGGATCGCCACAGTCCCCCAGATCGGGCCAGTGATGGATTCTTCATAGCGCAAATCGTAGAGGCGGATCAGCTCACAATACTGGGGGAAATCCTTGCACAAATCCTCCACGGCTTCTGAAAACGTACGCCCCGCATCCTGTTTTTGATTCCATTCATAAAATCGAATATCCTCCAGGAAGCGCTCCATTGCTTCCTCATCCCCGGAGAAGACTTTCCGGTACAGGTGTCTTGGATTCCAATCCACCAGGACACCACCAAAATCGAAAACCATAGCCAGTTCCTGCCTCAAATCTGCCTCTCCTGTCCCAAATAAAAAAGGTGCGGCCACCGGCCCGCAGTCAATTATCTCCAGCCTCTCTTATTCTTCCAGTGTGCTGATATCGCCGACTGGCAAACCTAGTGCCTGTGCTCGCAGCAGCCGGCGCATGATCTTTCCGCTGCGTGTTTTTGGCAGGCTGTCCACGAAAGTGATCGATTCGGGTTTGGCAATTGGTCCCATCTCATGTGCCACATGATTGAGCAGCTCTTCCACCAGGTGTTCGCTCTTTTCGATCCCGGTCCGCAGGATGACATATGTGTGGATGGCGTTTCCCTTGAGCTCATGCGGCAATCCGATTGCGGCAGCCTCCACCACGGAGGGGTGACTGACCAAGGAGGACTCAACCTCGGCTGTGCCCAACCGGTAACCGCTCACCTTGATTACATCATCCATCCTGCCGATGATCCAGATATAGCCATCTTTATCCTTGCGAGCCGAATCACCAGTCTGGTACATATGGCCGAATTTCCCCCAATACTGCTGCTGGTATCGATCAGGGTCGCGATACACTGTGCGCAGCATGCCCGGCCAGGGTGTCTTAATTACCAGGTAGCCTTCCTCTCCCACTGGTACTGGTTGACCTTGTTCGTCCACCACATCGACGTCAATTCCGAAAAAGGGACGGGTAGCCGAACCCGGTTTCAGTGGTGTGATTGGTAATGGCGTGATCATGAAGCCACCGGTCTCCGTTTGCCACCAGGTATCCATGATGGGGCACTTGCGTTTTCCGATCACAGTGTGATACCACTTCCAGGCTTCAGGATTGATGGGTTCACCCACACTGCCTAACAGGCGCAGACTGCTCAGATCATGACGGTTTGCCCAGGCATCTCCGTAACGCATCAAGCCGCGGATGGCTGTCGGAGCAGTGTACAGAATGGTGATTCCATAGTGCTCGATCATCCGCCACCAACGGTTGGGATATGGGTGGTTGGGAGCACCTTCATAGATGAACGAAGTCGCTCCCAGTAAAAGAGGGGCGTAGACGATGTAGCTGTGCCCGGTAATCCAGCCGGGGTCAGCGGCACACCACCAGCGGTCATCATCGCGGATGTCGAAGACGTACTTCAGGGTGGTATAGGTGTACACCATGTAGCCGCCGTGGGTATGCAGTACTCCTTTTGGACGACCGGTGGTCCCGGATGTATACAGGATAAAGAGCGGGTCTTCCGCATCCATCGGCTCGGTGTAGCAGGCCGGGGAGTTGATCGGTAAGCTCATCAGGTCGTGGTACCAATAATCACGCCCGGGTTCCATATATATATCCTGACCAGTGCGCTTGACGACGATCGTGGATTCGATGGTTGCCTGCCGTGCAATCGCTTCATCGGCGATGTTCTTCAGCGCTACCGTTTTGCCACGCAGCCAACCGCCATCGGCAGTTATCAGCACTTTGCTTTGGGCATCCTGGATTCGCTCTGCTAAAGATTCAACACTGAAACCACCGTACACAACACTGTGTGGAGCGCCAATCTTGGCACATGCCAGCATCGCGATCACCTGCTCGGGGATGCGCGGCAGGTATATGGTGACGATTTCTCCTTTTTTAACTCCCATACTGCGCAATACATTCGCGAATCTGCATACTTCCCGGTTCAAGGCAAAATAAGAATAGGTACGCACATCTCCGGGTTCGCCCTCCCAGATCAAAGCCAGTTTATTCTTGCGAAATGTCTTCTGGTGACGGTCCAGGGCATTATGCACGATATTAGTCTTTCCACCGACAAACCATTTATAAAACGGCGGGTTGCTGCTATCCAGCACCTGATCCCACTTTTCATACCATTCCAGCTCGGCGGCGTGCTCAGCCCAAAAGCCTTGCGGATCTTCTAAGGAGCGCCGGTAAAGAGTTTCATATTCCTGGATGTTTGCAGAAGCCTTGATCTCTGCGGGAGGATTGTAAAAATCGCCATTGTCAGGTGTCGGGTTCATGATTGGGAAATCCTTCTTCTCTACGGATGCATAGGAAATGGTGATTACTGATACATTTTATCCCATAATTTTTGCGTGTGTTAAAATATTCACTCTGCATGTACGAATAGAATTGTCTCTGAGATTTCATTCTGAACACGCAAACCTGGGAGGGAGCGAAAATCCATCGATTGTCTTCAAATGCATAGACTTCGGTTGTATCTGGGTACTGAACGGGAATTCAGCCCCTGGCGTTGAGCTTCGAAGATTGCTTAATTATCAGGAATTGTTCTGAACCTTGCCTGTCTTTGAAACCCATGTGGAACCTACCACAAAAATCACAGATTGCGTCGCTAAAAGCACCCGCGAGGATCCTAAGGAGGCTGCATGAACGAAATTCTTGGAATCGACATCGGTGGATCGGGCATAAAAGGGGCGCCAGTGAATATCGCCAGCGGGGAATTAATTCAACCACGTTTTCGCATACCTACGCCTCAGCCAGCCAAACCCGAGCCGATGGCAGAGATAGTCGGCGAAATTGCCAGGCACTTCGAGTGGAACGGACCCATCGGCTGCGGCTTTCCGGCTTCACTGCGTGAAGGAGTTTCACTGGGGGCTGCGAATATCCATAAGAAATGGATTGGCACGAATGCCAGCCAGTTGTTCAGCGCAGCAACCGGCTGCCCGGTGCGAGTAGTCAACGATGCAGATGCAGCTGGCATAGCAGAAATGAGGTTTGGGGCTGGTCGTGGCCGAAAGGGCACTGTCATTCTGATCACCATCGGCACCGGGCTGGGGACAGCCCTGTTCACGGACGGAATACTGTTCCCGAATACGGACCTGGGTCATATTGAAATTAACGGCGAAGATGGGGAGAAAAAAGCAGCCGGCGTTGCTCGAGAACGAGAGAAGATGACCTGGAAGAAATGGGGGGGATATTTCGACCAGTACCTTCTGAGCATGGAGAAGCTCTTCTGGCCCGACCTGTTTATCCTGGGTGGAGGCGACTCTAAGTGGTTTCAAAAATTTCAGCCTTACCTGACTGTTCAAGCTGAGGTCATCCCTGCCCAACTGCTCAATGTGGCGGGGATTATCGGAGCGGCACTTTCAGCAGAGCACCTTTAAGTGATAATTCTGGTATTCCTGGAATGGAAACTATCAAACTGCTGATTAAACACAAAAACCGCGAGGGGCAGGTTCGCCATCCATACCCTGTGCGGTTTTTATGTGTGAGGAGAATGTAACTACATTTTACATAACAGGCTGAATGAGGCATGAAGGGTAGTTGAAGATTTCATGAGAGTGCATTTGATCAGGAAATTGCTTCTCTTAGCTGAGCCGATGAAATCGGACCCTTGCGGAGTATGATCAACTCATTTGTAGAGCAGTCAACCACGGTGGATGGTTCCCCGCCGGGCGTGGCTCCTCCATCCAAAATAAGGGGGATGCGACCGCCGAGCTGGTCGTAAACCTGTTGAGCAGTGCGGGAGTCCGACATTTCGGAAAGGTTCGCAGAGGTAACTGCCAGAGGACCGGAGAGCCTTAGAAGCTGTAAAGCTACCGGATGGTCGGGCATGCGAACGCCGATATTCGGTGTGGAGGAGAGATTAGCTGGCAGACCGGGAATGGCGGGGACAACCAGGGTGAGTGGACCCGGCCAGAAATTTCTTGATAGATTTCTTGCCTGTTCATTCATTTCTCCCGCCACCTGAGCCACCGCCATAGGATCCCCCACCAATACGGCGATCGCCTTCGAAGTATCTCGCCCTTTTACCAGATATAACTGGTCGATTGCCTCCTGATTCGATACCATCGCTCCCAGGCCGTACACGGTGTCAGTGGGAAAGGCTACCAGCCCACCTTCAAATAATATTCGTATCGCAAGATGAAGTGAACCGGGTGATGCACCACGGAGGATGCGCGTTTCCATAATCCATTTACTGGTTCAGATTCCAGATAATCCGCAGCCCGTCCAGTGTCAGCCATGGGGCGATGATCTGGATCACGTCGGTTTCTTTCGCCACGAGCTCTGCCAGGCCGCCCGTGCCGATCACCTTGGTCTGCGGGCCGAGCTCTTTACGAAAGCGAGCCACCATCCCTTCCACCAGGGCTGCGTATCCAAACAGCAATCCAGACTGCATCGAATGAACCGTATTGCGTCCTATGGCAGCCGGAGGGCGCTGCAGCTCGACGCGCGGCAGCTTGGCAGTCCGCTGGAACAGCGCCTCGGCGGCGATTCCGATCCCCGGGGCGATCGCCCCACCCAGGTAATCCCCATTGGCTGAGATCGCGTCAAAGGTAGTTGCAGTGCCGAAATCCACCACGCAGGCCGGAGTCCCGTAGAGTTTTTGTACTGCTGCGGCATCCGCCACCCGGTCGGCTCCTACTGCACGCGGGTCCTCATAACGGATGCGGACTCCGGTTTTGATCCCGGCATCCACGACGAGTGGATCATAACCCAGGTAGACCCGGCAAGCTTCGGTGAACTTACCAGTCAAAGGGGGCACGACGGATGCCAGGCACACACCGCTTAAATCTTGAGGGCTGAGACCGGCGTGACTGAGCAGACCCAGTATTTGCAAGCCGTACTCATCTGGCATGCGTTCATGTTCCGTAGCCAGCCTCCAGCGCGGCCCGAGTTCGTCGCCTCGAAAAAGTCCTAGAGTGACATTGGTATTGCCTATATCAATGGTCAGCAGCATCGTTTATTCTCCGACCAGCATGTTATCAATCAAACGGGTTTTTCCAAAGTAAACAGCCATCGATAGAAGCGCCTGGCCGGATACTTCACCCTCCAGTTCCTGCAAAGTATCCGGATCGGCACAGGAGATATACTGGGGATTCGCCAAAGGCTCTTGACTCACAAAATCCTTCATTATTTCTCGCAGCCTGCCTGCATCCGTTACCTTTTTGGCACAAGCTGAACTCGCAGCGGATAAGGACCTGAAAAGCACAGTAGCCGCCTGACGTTCGGCAGGGCTCAAAAAGACATTGCGGCTGGACATGGCCAGGCCGTCTGGTTCACGGACGATCGGGCAGACAATCACTTCCAGGTCAAAATTGAGATCTTTTACCATTCTCCGGATCACAGCCACCTGTTGAGCATCTTTCTGGCCAAAATAAGCCCGTTCCGGCTTTGCGGCATTGAATATCTTGGCAACCACTGTGGCGACGCCAGTGAAATGCCCCGGTCGGTGCTTCCCTTCCAGGGGTCGGGTGACTGACTCCACAGTCACCCAGGTCTGGTAGTCAGCGGGGTAAACAATTTCCGGTGCAGGAGCCCATACCAGGTCGACGCCTTCGGCCTCCAACAGGTGCAAATCCCTGGGAAGATCGCGCGGGTAGGCAGCCAGGTCCTCATTCGGGCCAAACTGGGTTGGGTTGACAAATATACTCACCACCAGGCTCGAGTTTTCCTCACGCGCCCGGCGAACCAAAGAGAGGTGCCCTTCGTGCAGGAAACCCATGGTCGGTACAAGACCGACTGGTGACGGCAATCTGGAACGCGCCAGGCGCAGAGATTCCAGCTTTTCAAGAACTTCCACCAGGTATTATCCTGAAAGGGCTTTAACCAGCTGCCAGAAAGTGCGGTTGATCGGCGTAGGGATGTTGTAATGCTCTCCTGCCTGGACAATCACACCGCAAATGGCATCAATTTCGGTGACCGCGCCTCGCTGGACATCCTGCAGCATGGACGAGGTATTGTCCGCAGTACGCCGTGCAGTGCTCTCAGCCGCGACGACCGGATCGGGGAACGGCAGCCTGATACCCTGCGCAATGGCTACTGCAGCGGCTTCCCGGGCTGCTGCCTTCATCAACGAATGCGCCGTCGTGCGTTTTAACAATTCGCCATTAGGCACTCGCAATAGGGCTGACAGCGGATTGATCGCTGCGTTGATCACCAGCTTACCCCATAACAGGGCGGTTGTGTCAGGAGCATCTTCGATCACAAAACCCGCCTCACGCAGCCAGCCCGCCATAGGGGTCAGGGCAGGATGGGCGCCGAGAGAAATCAGGCCTTCTCCCGACTGGCGAACCCAGCCTGGCTGCAACAGTGTTGCGCCGGTGGTGGTAACGCCAAACGCCACACGCCTGGCACCCAGGACTTTGACCAGCGATTCGTAATTACCGGCGCCGTTTTGCAGTGTAAGCGCCAGCCCATCCGCCGCCAGACAATCTGCCAGCTGGCTGGCGGCGCGCGCGGTCATGTATGACTTGACCAGAACCAGAGCAAATCGCACCCCGCTGGTCTCCTGCGCGCGGGTGATTACCTGAACTGGATAGGATTTCTCGCTGCCATCGGAGCCTGTCAGGCGCACTCCAGAATCCCGCAAAGCCTGCAACCCTTCTTTCCAGTTCCCTAAAACCACCACATTTGCTCCAACCGCAGCCAAACGGGCGGCAAACAGGCAGGCTATCGCGCCTGTTCCAACAATCAGAAACGTTTTCTCATTGACTTCTATTGCCATGCCAGGAAATTATTCCACTCCTCTTCTGTAATATCATAGCTGTGCTCACCGGCCGGAAAAATCCCGGACTCGACTTCTGCCTTGTACTCAGAGAATGCCCTTTTCATTTCAACATGGAGATGCGCGTAGCGTTTCGCAAAGCGCGGGGTAAAGCGGTCGAATAGACCCAACAAATCGTGGGTGACCAGCACCTGCCCGTCACAGGGCTGGCCTGCGCCGATGCCAATGGTGGGGATTTCCAGCCTTTCAGATATATACCCTGCCAGCCGTGCAGGCACCGATTCGAGCACCAGGCTGAAACAGCCGGCCTCCTGCAACAGGAGTGAATCTTCCAGGATGCGCCGGGCAGCCTGGGCGTCTCGCCCCTGCGGGCGGAAACCTCCGAACTGGTTGACGCTCTGCGGGGTCAACCCCAGATGACCCATCACCGGGATGCCTGTGCCAACGATGGCGCGCACGACTTCCAGGCGCTCCTGACCACCTTCCAGTTTTACTGCATCCATACCCGCTTCCTGCAGGAAACGACCGGCATTGCGAACAGCTTCGGATGTAGAAACCTGGTAGGACAGGAATGGCATATCTCCGATCAACAAAGCAAATCGAGCGCCGCGCGCCACCGCCTTACAGTGATGCAGCATATCCTCCATGGTGACCGGGAGCGTGTTGGCATATCCCAGAACTACCATACCGAGCGAGTCGCCCACCAGGATCGAGTCGATGCCGGACTGGTCGATCGCCAGTGCAGTCGGGTAGTCATAAGCGGTCAGCATGGTGATCACCTCGCCGCGCTGCTTTTTGAGGCGCAGCGTATGGGTAGTCACCTTCTTACGCTCTTGCGCTTGAGTAACGGCGGGAAATTCTTGAACAGACATGGTACCCTCCTGACCAGGTAGAGGCCAATTAAGATGCGGTGCGAAAAACTACCGTCCCGGTCGTTGCGATCCGGGCGGATGATCCATTATACCGGATAATTCATACGCTCCAGGTAGGCGCTAAAAACGACTGCCATCCTATCCTGCTGCTCCGAGGTCATCTTTGTACGGAAACGGCCGATCTTCCCATGGCTGAAATGCAAGCCTTTTCCTGCGGTTGGGCGTTCCTCAGGACGGAAATTAGCCATAACCTGCATCGAGGGTTCAGCCTGCGGATCGATGTCCAGGAAGTGTGCCAGCCGGCTGGCTTCCTGGTCGTATTCCTGCAGCAGATCCTCGTACCGGGTGTGCAGGACATTGGGATCATCCAGCCACAGGTTTGAGATCTGCACGTATTGCGTCATGAAATCCAGGGCAGCTTCGAAGTCCACCAGGTTTGAGAAGGCATTGATGCGGCCATTTTCCCTGGCGCGCGCTCCATTCTCGAAAGCCGAGAGCATGGCATCGCGCGGATCGCGGTAGATGTAAGCGGCGCGCATCCACTTCCGGCGGATGAAAGCCTTTGCCATCTGAGTCGGCGCGGCATGCGCCTTGACGACGAAGGTGTTGCCCATCAGAGAAGGGATGAGCACAGCCAGCAGTCGAGGTGTGGTCAGCGCGCCGATATTGCAGTTCACTGCGGTGAGAACGCGCTGGAGGTGATAGCTCTGGCGGATGCGACGGGCATCCTGCGCGCCGTGAGCCAGCATCAGCTCGTTGGTAAGGTTATAATACCAGCCTGACCCGGCACGAGGCATGCCGACCGATAAGATGATCACAGGCTGATTATAACGGCCTTCAGGTGGGTATGGCTGGGAAACGTGGTCATAAAGAGCCTGTTTGTATAACGTCCGCTGGGCGAATGTGGAACTATTCATGCAACCACAGCGTTAAATGAATCGAACTGGAAAACAGACTGATCCTGGAGTAATTCGAAGCAGCCGAGAGCCTGGAAATTAACAGGACGGGTACGACCATATCAAAAGAGGTAATCCCCGGACAGAACAGGCTCCAGTTGTTCGCAGAGACAGCCGGACACGAATGAGCAGCATACTCTTGCAGAACCGATCTTTTGAGGTATACGAATGGTCAACAACGGAAGACTAACCAACCTGGGTATTATTATCATTGCCGTACCGCTGATCGTGATTGCCTGCGTGGTGATCGCGCTGATCCTTAGCGTTTTCCTGCCAAACCTTCCACCGCGCCAGGAGGACGATCCCAACAGCCTGTATACATCGGCGGCTGAGACCATCATGGCAGACGTGACGCTCGCTCCAACACGGACGGCGGAAGCGCAGCTCACCCAGACGGCACAGGGCACACCACTGCCCACCCAAACGGCGCCTCTTTTCCCGACCGCGACCTTCGCGCTGGCCAGCGCCACACCCTTCCCGACTTACAATCTGCCGACGAGCCCTCCTTATCCGACGGCTACCTGGTATTACCCAACGTCCACACAGCGCCCGCCACCACCGCCTCCCCCACCCTCTCCCACCGCGGTGCCGTGTGACTGGGCGCAGTTCGTCAAGGATGTCACCGTGCCTGACGGGACACTGTTCATGCCGGGCTCCAACTTCACCAAAGTGTGGCGGTTGAAAAACATCGGAAGCTGCACATGGACGGCCAGCTACGCCCTGGTATTCAGCTCCGGCGACAAGATGGGAGGCAAGAATGTGAACCCGTTGCCAGGAGTGGTGCGGCCGGGTGAGACGGTCGACGTGGCAGTGGACCTGGTCGCTCCTGGCCAGCCGGGCAAGTTCCGCGGCTACTGGATGCTGAGCAACCACTATGGGCAGGTATTCGGGATCGGTGCCAATGCCAGCAAGCCCTTCTGGGTCGATATCCAGGTGAGGGCGGTCAGCAGCCCCTACAACTACGATTTCGCCCTGAACATGTGCGCGGCCACCTGGCGCAGCAGCAACTCGAACCTGCCGTGCCCGGGCAGCGCGAACAGCAGCAACGGCTTCGTCCAGCTGCTGTTCGATCCGGTGCTGGAGAACGGACGCCAGGAGAACGAGCAGGCCCTGCTGACACATCCCGAGCAGCTGGCAAACGGCTTCATCCAGGGCAAGTACCCGTTCTACCGGGTGCAGAACGGCGACCACTTCGTGGCGGATGTGGGCTGCATGTACAACAGCCACGGCTGCGATGTGACCTTCATCCTGACGTACCAGGTGCAGAATGACATCGTGAGGGACCTGGGGTCATGGCGGGAAGTCTACGACGGCCAGATGACACGCATTGACGTTGACCTTTCCTTCCTGGCAGACAGGCAGGTGTCGTTCATCCTGAGCGTGATCAATAATGGGAAGCCGTCGGCTGCCAACGCCATCTGGTTCGTGCCCTCCATCCGCAAAGGGACGACCGGGCCGTGGTGGGAGGGAGTGCGGGCCGTGACGGTGGCGCAGCAGTTCATCGCCCAGCAGCTGGGTGTGCCGCCTGACCAGGTGACCGTCACTTACGTGGAGGAGGCGGTGTGGACGGACACCTGCCTGGGAATACCACAGCAGAACCAGGTGTGCGCGCCGGCACTCATCCCGGGATACCGCATCCTGATGAGCTACGGCAACCGCAAGTTCGAGGCCCACACCGACCTGAGGGGAGATACGGTGTTCTGGCTGGAGCTGTAGCAGGATTGAGATGAAATAATAATTAAAGCAGGCCTGTCTCACGACAGTCCTGCTTTTTTTTGGGGGGGATTGCAGTGTCAAGATGCTCAGGATGGTTCCGGGGGCAGCTCGTAGAGCTCGACCATGACGCCGTTGGCGCTTTTCGGATGGATGAAGGCATACCGCCGCCCACCCATCCCGAGTAGGGGCTGCTCGTTAATGAGCTGGATGCCGCGCTCCTTCAGGCGGGCGAGCATGCCTTCGATGTCGTCCACCTCCAGGCACAGGTGGTGCATGCCGGGGCCACGCTTCTCCAGGTAGCGAGTCAGGCCGCTGCCATCTGCCGTGGGCTGGACGAGCTCCACTTCACTTTCGCCGACGGGCAGGAAAGCCACCCGGGAACCTTCTTTGGGGACGTCTTCGAGGCCAGCCAGGCTCAGCCCTAACCCGTCCTGCCAGAAGGCGAGCGTCTCGTTGATGTTCTCCACCAGGATGGCGACGTGATCGATGCGGATTACTCTAGCCATTTCCCTATCCTTTTTCCGATTTATGAAGACCTGATCTGAAAATAGATTTTCATCCTTGATGGTGAAAACTATTTCGTGCGGACTCACAGGTCTCTCAGGTCTCCAAGACCTGTAAGGTCATCACTTATCACTTATACCCAGGCGGGGGACACGTATTCGCCCCAGACCCGGCGCAGCAGGCCGCAGATCTCGCCCAGGGTGATATTCTTTTCGACACATTCGACCAGCAGGGGCAGTAAGTTCTGGTCGCTGAGGGCGGCGGATTCCAGCTGCACGAGCAGCTCATTCACCTTTTGGGCATCGCGCTCCCGGCGCAGCGACTCGAGCATGCGGCGCTGGCCGGCTTCGATGGCGGGGTCGACCTTCAGGCGTTCGAGGTCGGGCTTCTCGTCGACCTGGAAGGCGTTGACGCCGACGATGACCTGCTGGCGGCGCTCGACGGACTGCTGGTACTGGTAGGCGGCGGTCTGGATCTCGTCCTGGATGTAGCCCTGCTCGATGGCAGCCAGGGCACCGCCCAGCGAGTCGATCTTTTCGATATACTGGTTGGCGCGGCGCTCGATCTCGTCGGTCAGGTATTCCACCAGGTAGGAGCCGGCCAGGGGGTCGATCGAATCGGCCAG
>Ga0209254_10001323_pt1 | contig 22016 bp, 19 predicted proteins | sample FrelakmetDIP11DI_FD_187148 | JGI IMG/M metagenome (GOLD analysis project Ga0209254, IMG submission 187148) | Freshwater lake sediment microbial communities from the University of Notre Dame, USA, for methane emissions studies - DIP11 DI (SPAdes)... | ecosystem: Environmental > Aquatic >...
GCCTCATCGAGGGCCTCGACGTAGCGGATCGCTCGATCCGCGCCCTCGACCAGTCGCGCCTGGGGCCGATCCTGACCGGCGAGCCCGAGGCCCTCCTGGGCGGCCCGCCGGTGACGGCGCACAGGGCACGTTGGGCGTCGGGCTGAAGCTCGGCCTCGAGCTGATGCAGCGTCGCCACGACCGAGTCGCTGCGAGCGCGAAAGTCCTGCGCCGCCAGCAGTTCGGTATACGACTGCCAGGCCAACGCGACCAACGAGATCAAGGCCAACGCCAGCAACCCGAAGGCGACGGTGAAACGCGTGGCGAGCCAGGATCGCGGCGCGGCCATTCGGGTCTGCCTCATCGCCCGGGGCCCACACCATCGACGCCGCTGGCGCCACGGCGCGGCATGTCACCCCAGTGCTGCTTCTGCCCGGTCAGCCACTTGAACAGCCCGACGGTGCGCCACCAGACCGTGAGCTGGCGGTAGCCGAGGTTCTCGACCACCATCGCTGCCAGCAACACAGCGAGGTGGCGCGGCCGCGGGTAAGTGCGAAAGGCCACCTCTTCAAGCAACAAGGCGCTGGCCGAGAGCAACAGCCCGCTGCCGAAGGCCAGCAAAAGGAAGGCACCGAACGAGGCCCAGGAGATCAGATCGAGCGCGATCAGGACGGTCATCACGACATACCCGAGCAGCTCGACCACCGGGCCCAAACCTTCGATCAGCAACATCACCGGGCAGGCCAGCCAGCCGACCGTGCCGGCCTTCGGGTGAAAGAACAAGTTGCGATGCGTCCACAGGCTTTCCATCAGCCCGCGCTGCCAGCGTGTGCGCTGGTTGCGCAATACCGTCAGCGACTCCGGCGCCTCGGTCCAGCAGACGGCCTCGGGCACGAACGCGATGCGATACGAGCGCCCGCTGAGTCGATGGAAACGGTGCAGGCGCATCGTCATTTCCATGTCCTCGCCGATGGTGCGGGTCGAAAAACCGCCGGCGTCGACCAGGGTCGTTCGCCGGAACACGCCGAACGCGCCCGAGATGATCAACAGCGCGTTCATCGGGGCCCAGCCGATGCGCCCGTTGTGAAAGCCCCGCAGGTACTCGAGCACCTGGATGCGTGCCAGCCAGCCCGGGGCGATGTCGACGCGTTGCATGTAGCCGTGCGAAATCTGGCAACCATTGGAGATGCGCACGGTGCCGCCGCTGGCCACCGTCAGCGGATCTTCGATGAACGGGCGAACCACGCGCTTGAGGCTGTCGCGCTCGAGCACCGAATCGGCATCGACGACACAGACCAGGCCATGGCGCGCGCCGTTGATCGCCGCATTGACGGCATCGGAGCGGCCGCCGTTGTCCTTGTCGACCACCAGCAGGGCCGGGTGCCGCGCGCTGCGGTAGATGCCGCGGATGGGCTTGACCGCCAGCGTGCGGCGATAGGCCATCTGGAATGGCTGCATGGCGAATTCGCGTATCAGGACGTCGAGGGTGCCGTCCTTCGAGCCATCGTTGACAACCACGATTTCAAAGTCGGGGTAGTCGATCTGCAGCATCGAACGCACCGACTCGGCGATCGTCGCCTCTTCGTTGTAGGCCGGGATGCAGATCGTGACGCCGGGCTCGAGCCCGGCCGTGTAGGCCGGCATGGCGGCCAGCGCGCGCACCGAGCTGTCGCGCCACGCCGAGCGCATCGCCACCAGGTTGAGCGTCAGGTACACCAGGTTCAGGCCGACGAAGTAGGCCAGGAACAGCCAGGTCAGCCACGCCAGCCAGGCTGGCGCCATGCCGGTCACCCGCGCCCCTGCGCAGCCAGACCGCGCTCGGCCATCACCTGGTCCAGCATGTCGCGCGCGTAACGGTCGCCGACCGTGCGGCGAAGTTGCACCACATCGTCGGCGCCCATCCGCGGCATGCCGAGCAGGGCCTGTGCCGCGCGGTAGCGCACCCACCAGTTGCTGTCGGACATCATGCTCAGCAGGACGTCGTGGTCGTCGCCGGCGCCGATGCGGCCCAGCGCCTGCGCCGCAGCCGAACGCACCAGCGGGTCCTGGTGCGCCGCGAGCTTGCGCACGTCGGCCAAGGCAGCCGGCCCATGCAACTGGCGCAGGGCGATCGACAGGACCTGGGGCTCACGGCTGGTCCGCACCAACCGATCGAGCACGCTGTCGATGTTGGGCACCTCGGCAAAGCGCAGCAAGGGCAGCAGCCGCAGCCGCTCATACAGGCTGCCGCCAATGAGGCGCTGCACGAAGGTGGCAGCGATGGCCTCGTGCGGCGACTCGCGCAGCAGCGTGCCGACCCGCGGCGCCGGCCAGTCGCTGTGCGCAAGGTAACGCTCGAGCACGTGCGGCGCGGCCGCTTGCGCATCGATGCGCAGCAACGCGCGCGCAGCCGCCAGGCTGGCCGGCGTGTTCAGCTCCTGCATGCCCTTGTCCAGGCGCTGCCAGTCGCTGGCGATGGCGAAGTGCCCGAGCGTGGCGTGGCCCAATACGCGCGCCGCCAGGGAGCGGCTGTCTTCGAGCCGGCGCGCCAGGGTGTACAGGCCAAGGCGCTCGCCCAGCACGTTGAGGCGGTCGTGGGACTCACCGCGCAGGCTTTCCTGCAGCTGATTCCAGAGCAGCAGCAAGGGCAGGCACTGCGCAGCCGGCAGATGCGGGACATCGACGACTTCGCCAGCCGCAGCACGCGCCAGCAGAGGGCGCCACGTGGCCAACGTGGCTGCGTTGCGGCGCGCCAGACGCAACGCGTGCATGCGCATCGCAATCACGGCGGCGGCCATCGCGAAGGTCAGCGCGATGGCCGTCGCGCCAACGCCAGCGGCCAGGCGCAGGGCCGGGTCAGAAATCGTGTCGAACACCGACGCGCACGCCGTTGCGGTTGTAGGGCGCGCCCGCTGGCGCGCCGTTGCGCCGCTGAATGTCGTCAATCCGCACGTGGCTGGCTTCTCCCGTCAGCGCCCAGGCCGCCGCCAGCGCCCAGGTGCCGACCAGGGCCACCGTACTGACGCGCTGGTAGATCACGTCAGCCGGCGCCTGCGCGGTTGCCGGCACGCTCTCGAGCTCGCGGCCACGGGCCAGGATCAAACCGACACGGCCGCGCTCAGCGGCGAAGGAGTGGTCGAACTGCAGGCGCGTATTGGCGGCCGTGTCGCCTCCGTCCAGCCGATTCTGGCCGACCGCTGCGGCGAGCCGCCAATCACCGACGTAACGCTCGACACCGACAGCCACCAGGCTGTTGCCGGCATCCGTGTACAGGCGCCGGCCCAGAGCAGCACTCGCGACCCAGCCGTCATCGAAGGAGCGCGCCAGGTCGATCCGTCCACCGGCGCGGGCAAGCACCTGGTGGCTCGGGCTCACCGCGGCGGTCAATGTCGTGCTCCACTGGGCGCCCAGCGGCAGGCCGACCGACGCACCGATTTCCTCGTCGACGAGACCGGAGCGGCGAGTCCGGCGCAGGCCCAGCTCGACGATGCTGCGCTGCTCGAACCGTCGGCGCAGGCTGACGTCGACCTGGCTCCAATCGGGCGCGCCGTTGGACAGCTGATCCGTGCCGAGTCCCGCCTCGACCTGCCACGGCAGCTCACTTGCAGCCTCGGCCGTCAAGCAGGCCAACAGGGCCGATGCCATCACGGCGTTGCAGCCGGCTCGCCACGTCATCGCGCGCCTCCGGCCGCCAGCAGGCGGCGCACGCGCGCCATCAACTCCTGCGGCTGAAAGGGCTTGATCACGTAGTCGTTGGCACCGGCTTCGAGCGCGCGAACGATGTCGCGCTCGAGCGACTTCGCAGTCAGCATGATCACCGGAACCGCCTTCCAGCTGTCTGACGCGCGCATGTCGGCAAGCAACGTCAGCCCGTCGCGGTAGGGCAGCATCGCATCGAGCAGCACCAGCGTCGGCGGTGGCGCGGTCAGGATGTGCTGCCGCGCTGCGCCGCCGTCCGCCAACAACACGGCCTCGTGGCCATCGCGCTCGACCATGAAGCGCAGCAGCTCGGCAATGCTCTCGTCGTCTTCGATGATCAGGATAGACGCCATGGCAGCCCTGCTGTACGGGCGCGATGATAAGGCGAGGCGGCTCCTACAATCGACGCCCCACCCCCCCGCGGGACAACCCTGCCCATGCCGCGCAAGCTCTTCGTCACCACGGCCCTGCCCTACGCCAACGCGGCCTTCCACATCGGCCACATGATGGAGTACATCCAGGCCGACATCTGGGTGCGCTTCCAGCGCATGGTCGGCAGCGAGGTGCATTTCGTCTGCGCCGACGATGCCCATGGCGCGCCGATCATGATTGCGGCCGACAAGGCCGGCAAGACACCGCAGGCCTTCGTGGCCGAGATCGCCGCCGGCCGCAAACCCTATCTCGACGGCTTCCACATCGCCTTCGACAACTGGCACTCGACCGACGGGCCGGAGAATCACGAACTGGCGCAGGACATCTACCGCGCGCTGCGCAAGCAGGGCCTGATCGCCGAGCGCGTTATCGAGCAGTTCTTCGATCCGCTGAAGTCGATGTTCCTGCCCGACCGCTACATCAAGGGCGAGTGCCCGAAGTGCGGCGCGAAGGACCAGTACGGCGACAACTGCGACAACTGCGGCGCGGTGTATGCACCCACCGAGTTGAAGAACCCCTACTCGGCGCTGTCGGGTGCGACACCGGTGCTGAAGACGAGCACGCACTACTTCTTCCAGCTCAGTTCGCCGCGCTGCCTCGACTTCCTTCAGCAGTGGACAGCCACGCCGGGCCGGCTGCAGCCCGAGGTGCTGAACAAGATCCGCGAGTGGTTCAGCGCCGACGACGAGGGCCATGTGACGCTCGCCGATTGGGACATCAGCCGCGACGCGCCCTACTTCGGCATCCGCATCCCCGACACCGACGACAAGTACTTCTATGTCTGGCTCGATGCGCCGGTGGGTTATCTCGCGTCGCTGAAGAACTACTTCGGCAAGGTCGGCAAGGACTATGACGCCTTCCTGGCCGACCCGCGGGTCGAACAGATCCACTTCATCGGCAAGGACATCGCCTACTTCCACACCCTGTTCTGGCCCGCGATGCTGCACTTCAGCGGCCGCAAGACGCCCGACAAGGTCAACGTGCACGGCTTCATCACGCTGGGCGGCGACAAGATGAGCAAGAGCCGCGGCACCGGGCTGTCGCCGCTGAAGTACCTCGAGGTCGGCCTGGACGCCGAGTGGCTGCGCTACTACATCGCCGCCAAGCTCAACGCCAAGGTCGAAGACATCGAGTTCAACCCCGAGGATTTCGTCGCCCGCATCAACAGCGACCTGATCGGCAAGTACATCAACATCGCCAGCCGCGCCGCGGGCTTCCTGACCAAGCGTTTCGCCGGCCGACTGTCGGGCGACCTCGGCGTCGAAGGCCGCACCCTGCTCGACACGCTGCGCGGGCACGCCGCGGCGCTGCGCGAGTTGTACGAGGAACGCGAATTCGGCAAGGCCCTGCGCGAAGTGATGCTGCTGGCCGACCGCGTCAACGAGTACGTCGATCGCCACAAGCCCTGGGACCTGGCCAAGCAGGCCGGGCAGAACGCGGTGCTGCACGACGTCTGCAGCGTCTGCATCGAGGCTTTCCGGCTGTTGTCGATCTACCTCAAGCCGGTGATGCCGGCGCTGGCCACCAAGGTCGAAGCCTTCCTGCAAGTCGAACCCTTCGCGTGGGATGACAGCGAGCGCGCGCTCGGTGCGCACACCATCGGCGTCTACACGCACCTGATGCAGCGCGTCGATGCCAAGCAGGTCGATGCGCTGCTCGAGCCCCCCGCCGCGCCGCCCACCCTTCCCGGCGGCGAAGCGCTCGCCCCCGAGATCAAGATCGACGACTTCGCCAAGCTCGACCTGCGTATCGCCAGGATCGTCAACGCCGAACACGTCGAAGGCAGCGACAAGCTGTTGCGCCTGACGCTCGATGTCGGCGAAGGACGCACGCGCAATGTGTTCTCGGGCATCAAGAGCGCCTACAAGCCCGAAGACCTGGTCGGCAAGCTGACCGTGATGGTCGCCAACCTGGCACCGCGCAAGATGAAGTTCGGCCTCAGCGAGGGCATGGTGCTGGCCGCCAGCCATGCCGACGAGAAGGCGAATCCGGGCCTGTACGTGCTCGAGCCGTGGCCCGGTGCAACGCCCGGGATGCGCGTACGCTGAAACTCAAGCTTCATCGCTTCCGCCCGCGCCTGGTCGATGCCATGCGCGGCTATGACCGCCAGCGCGCGCTGGCCGACATCGGCGCCGGCATCACGGTGGGCATCGTCGCGCTGCCGCTGGCGATGGCCTTTGCGATCGCCTCGGGCCTGAAGCCAGAACAGGGCCTGATCACCGCCATCGTCGCCGGCTTCCTGATCTCGGCGCTGGGCGGCTCGAACGTGCAGATCGGCGGCCCGGCCGGGGCCTTCATCGTTATTGTCTACGGCATCCTGCAGCGCTACGGCCTGACCAACCTGCTGATCTCGACGGCATTGGCCGGCGTGTTGCTGTTCGCGCTCGGCGCCTTCAAGCTCGGCGCGCTGGTGCGCTACATCCCGGTGACCATCATCATCGGCTTCACCAACGGCATTGCGGTGCTGATCGGGCTGTCGCAACTCAAAGACCTGCTCGGCCTGTCGATCGACAACATGCCAGCCGACTTCTTTTCGCAGATTGCCACGCTGGCCAGCCACCTCGACAGCTTCAACCCCTACGCCTTCGCGATCGGCGTGGCCTGCGTCGGCGGCCTGTTCCTGTGGCCGCGGCTGTTTGCCGGCGGCACGCTGCCCGACCGGCGGATCGAGGTCAGCTCGCTGCGCATGGTCTCGCGCATCCCCGGCCCGGTGGTGGCCCTCGTGTCGATGACGGTGGTTGCCTGGTGGTTTGCCCTGCCGGTGGAGACCATCGGCTCACGCTTCGGCGAGATCCCGCGCACGCTGCCGACGCTGGCTCTGCCGGCCTTCAGCTGGGAAAGTGCCAAGCAGCTGCTGATCCCGACGCTGACGATCGCATTGCTCGGCGCCATCGAGTCGCTGATGTGTGCACGCATTGCCGACAACCTGACCGACCTGCCGCGCCACGACCCGAACCAGGAGCTGATGGCGCAGGGTGTCGCCAACATGGTCAGCCCGCTGTTCGGCGGCATGCCCGCCACCGGCACCATCGCGCGCAGCGTGACCAATGTGCGCGCGGGTGCCAAAACCCCGGTGGCCGGCATCGTGCACGCCATCACGCTGCTGCTGATCGTGCTGCTGGCGGCACCGCTGGCTTCACTGGTGCCATTGCCCGCACTGGCCGGCATCCTGCTATTCGTGGCCTGGAACATGGGCGAGTGGCACGAGTTCGCGCGGCTGCGCCACTTCAGCGCCCCTTACCGCACCATCCTGCTGGGCACCTTCTTCCTCACGGTCGTATTCGACCTCACTGTGGCGGTCGAGGTCGGGCTGGTGCTGGCCTGCGTGTTCTTCATCTACCGCATGAGCACGTTGTTCACGGTCCACCCGCACGACAGCGCCGACTTGCCACCCGGCGTGCATGTCTTCGAGCTGTTCGGCTCCTTGTTCTTCGGCGCAGTCGGCAAAATCGAGGCCCTGCCCGCTCAACTGCCCGCCGGCACACGCGCCGTGGTGCTCGAGATGCACCGCCTGGTGCTGCTCGACACCTCGGGGCTCGACGCTCTGCAACAACTGCATCGCACGCTGAAGAAACAGGGCATCGGGCTGGTGCTGGCCCACGTCAACGAACAACCGCTGTCCCTGATCCGGCGCTCCGGGTTCGCGGCAGTGCTCGGTGAAGAGGCGATCGTGCCGACGGTGGCCGGCGCGTTCGACGCGACGCCGACGCCGCGCGTCTGAGCGCCAGCGGCTCAGGCCTTCCAGAATCGCGGTGCTGCCGCGAGCACCTTCAGCCGAGCCGCAGCGCTGGCCGACAATGCACCGCGCCGTGCGTTGAGCCAACCGAGCACGAAGGCATCGCCGGCGTCGTGCGTGCCGGCCGCCAGGCAGGCCGCCTCGGCCAGCGCCACATCGTTGGCGTCGCCCAGGACCTCCTGGGCCGGCTTCAACAGCGCCAGGTAGCGCGTCACCGCCTTCGCGGCAAACAAGGGCGCGACGAAGTCGAGGCTGTAGCGCAGACGCTTCAGGCGCTTGCGCAGGACATGGCGCGCGGCATCGTCCAGCGCGTCAAAGCGCGCGGCGTCGGCCATCACCGTCCTGTGCAGGCGCGTGAGACGCTTGCGCGCCACGTCGATCAGCGGCGTGCCGCGCTGGGTTTGCTCGGCGGCCAGCGTGAGGCCGATCAGCGCCAGCAGCAAGCGATGCAGGCCGCGCTCGCGAAACACCGCAGTGTCACGTGTCCTCGGCGCCGCAGTGCCGCGCAAGGGCGCCCGAGCCGCGGACATGGCCAGCCCCATGCGTTGCGCAGCAGCGCGCGGCAACGCCAGCGTTTGCTCGATCACGTCGCGATCGCGCAGCGCGCCCAGCGTGCCGAAGACCTGTGCCAGCGTGGCGCGCCACGTGGCATCGACGCCCTGCACGCCGGCACCGAACTCGCGCAGCGCGGTGCGCAGGCGCCGCAGGCCGACGCGCAACTGGTGCAGGTACTCGGGCTCCACCGGGCCCGCCTCGGCCAACACGGCCAGGTTCGGCAGCGCCTGGGCCAGCGCGGCCTGGGCCATCGCCGCGAGCGCGCGCGCGGGCGTCATGCGCCGCGAAATCAGCGGCGTCTGGGCCAGCGTCGCCGCGCTCGGCACACCGGCAGCCAGGCCATGGCCGCGCTCGGCCTTGCTGCGAACGTCGAGCCACAGGCCGTGGCGCTGCACCCAGCGCGAGGCCAGCGCCAGCAGCGCCTGCGGCGGCCCGCTCAGCAGCTCGAATTCGACTTCGGCCACGGCCAGCCGCTGCGGGCCATCGTTGCGGGTCGCGTGGATCCAGCCCTCGTCGCAGGCCAGTTCGATCAACGCCGACTCGCCCGCAGCGCCCTTCGCGCGAACCACCCGCCGTGTGCGGCGGATGTCGGTGGAAAAGCGCTCGACCAGCTCGGCGGCGCGCGGTCCGAGCGCCGCCCGCAGCGCGGCCCCTGCCGGCGTGCCGGCGTGACGCGCGAGGTCGAGCGCAGCGGGACCACCTGGAGGCAACACGAGCTCATGCTCCAGGCGGCGCATCAGGCCATCGCCGCGGCCCTTGAGTGTCTGCACCCAACGGCTTCGGCCCTCGCGGCGCAGGCGCAGCGCCAGGCCGGCGGCGGCCAGGCGGCCGTCGGGCGTGTCGAAATAGCGCGCCTGCAGGCGGATCGTCTGCGCGCGCGCACCTGACCCGGCGACCGCAAGCCGAACGGCATCCTGCCGCGCCGGCTCGATCTGGAATTTCAGTTCGATTTCGACCAAGGCCCGTCAGTCGTTCGTGGCGTCACGCAGATCGTCGCTGGCTGCCGATGGGGTGAGCTTGCCGTCGCCGTCGAATCTGACACTGAACAACGTGGCCTGCCGGTCGCCGCCCGCCAGCGAGAACGGGGCCGCGGCCGAGGCTGCCACTAGCGGATGATCGATGTGCAATCAGCACCCCCGGTAAAATGAGCCAACCCCGCTCGCATTCTGCCCTGCACCATGCCCCTGCTCTGGAAACCCTATCAATCCGATGTCACCCGCTTCATCGGTGAACTCAAGGCCAGGAAACCGACGCTCGAAGCCGAGCAGCGGGCCGGCCGCGCACTGCTGTGGGACCGCGCAATCGACCGGTCGGCGCAGGCCGAGTGGCGCGAGGCCGATGTGCCGCAGCAGCCTTACGTCTACCAGACGAAGGTCAAGTGAGCTTGGCACAGGTGATGGCGGATGGCGAACTGCCACCGCCGCACGACGCTGAATTCGCGGCCACGCTGCCGCCCGCGGCCGTCGATGCAATCGCGGTGGCACGCCTGTATGGCGAGCCGCTGTTCGCCATGCCGTCGGATCTGTACATCCCGCCCGACGCACTCGAGGTCTTCCTCGAAGCCTTTGAAGGTCCGCTCGACCTGCTGCTGTACCTGATCCGCAAGCAGAACTTCAACATCCTCGACATCCCGCTGGCCGATGTGACGCGCCAGTATCTGGCCTACGTCGAGCAGATCAGAAAGCGCAACCTCGAGCTGGCCAGCGAATACCTGCTGATGGCGGCCATGCTGATCGAGATCAAGAGCCGCATGCTGCTGCCGCCGCGCAAGAGCGCCGAGGGCCGCGAGGTCGAAGACCCGCGCGCCGAACTCGTGCGCCGGCTGCTCGAATACGAACAGATGAAGCTGGCGGCGGCGCGGCTGGACGCGCTGCCCGTGCTGGGTCGCGATTTCCTGCGCGCACAGGTCACGATCGAGCAATCGCTTGCGCCGCGATTTCCCGATGTGGCGGCTGACGAACTGCGCGAGGCCTGGCAGGCGATCATCGCCCGCGCCCGCCTGGTCGAGCACCACCACATCGGCCGCGCCCAGCTCTCGGTGCGCGAGCACATGAGCCTGGTGTTGAAGAAGCTGCAAGGTCGTCGCTTCGCCCTGTTCGAAGACTTGTTCGAGACCAGCCGTGGTGTGGCCGTCGTGGTGGTGACCTTCATCGCCCTGCTCGAACTGGCGCGTGAACGCCTGCTCGAGGTGACGCAGGCCGAAGCCTTTGCGCCGATCTACGTGCGCTTGGCCTACTCGCCGAGCTGAGCCGCACTGAACTGAGCTTGAGGCTTGGCCCGACGGTTCGTCAGCGCGCAGCGAGCTTGAAGGCGATCATCGCCCGCAACTTGTTCGGCGGCACGGGTTTGATCAGCAAATGGAAGTCATGCTTGGCCGCTTCGTCTTCGTGGCCGCCGAGGCTGCTGCCTGTGACCACGATGGCTGGCAAAGTCTGCCCGGGCCAATGGGCGCGCAGGGCCGCCAACGCATCGATGCCGGTGCGTCCTTGCGGCAGGCGGTAGTCGACGATCAACAGGTCGGGCGCCGGGCGCACCGACGCGGTGAGCCAATGCTGCAATCCAGCCATGTCGTCGAATCCGTCGACCGTGGCACCCCAGGTTTCGAGCAGCAGCGTCAGACCCTCGCGCACCGCCGACTCATCCTCGACGACGACGACGCACCGACCCTGCAAGCTGATGCCCAGGCGCGTGGCCATGCTCGCCGCCACCGGCACCATGCCGCGAGGCTCTCGCCCCGCTGGCACCTCGAGCGTGAAGACGGTGCCATGACCCGGCCGCGAGCGCACCGTGAGTGGCGCCGCGAGCAGGTCGGCCAGGCGCTTGACGATGGCCAGCCCGAGGCCCATGCCCTTGCGCTGGTGCGGCTCGAGCGGCCGCTGGCTCTGCACCTGGTAGAACTCTTCGAAGATGTGCGGCAGGCTGGCCTCGCCGATGCCAATGCCGCTGTCCCAGACCTGCAGGATGAGCTTGCCGCCGCGCGGCCGGCAGGCCACCAGCACGCCACCGTCTTCGCTGTAACGGATGGCATTGCTGACCAGGTTGCGCAGGATGCGTTCGAGCAACAGGCCGTCGGTGTGGGCGAAGCGCTGCTCGCCATGGAAGCTCAGGGCCAGGCCCTTCTCGAAGGCCGTCGGCTCGAACGTCAGGCGCAGCCGCGCGAACAGGTCCTTGATGCTCACCGCCCCGGGCTGGACCTCGACCCCGCCGCTGTCGATGCGGGTGATGTCGAGCAGCTCGCCGAACAGGCCTTCGAGCGCATCGACGCTCTGGTTGATGCTGTTGACCAGCGATATCACCTCGGGATCGTGGGCTCGCTGGCGCAGCGCTTCGGCAAACAGGCCCATCGCATGCAGCGGCTGGCGCAAGTCGTGGCTGGCGGCGGCAAAGAACTGGGTCTTGGCACGGTTGGCCGCCTCGGCGCTGCGGCGCGCCGCATCCGCCGCGGCCTTCTCGACACGCAATTGGGAAGCCAGGTGTTCGGTGCGCTGCTTCAGGCCGATGGCCTGGCCGAGCGCGCCGCGGTAGGCGCGGCCCAGCAGCATCGCCACAACGAAGACCAGGCCGAGCACCGCGGCCAGCTCCCAGTGCCACGGCTGGGAGGTGTCGCTGGCCACACGGGCAATGGTCGGCAGCAGCACCACGCAGGTGAAGATGACGAACAGCGTGCGCTGCGGCGCCAGCAACTGCACCGATGCCATGGTGTAGCTGTTGGCGATGACGATCAGCGCCGTGGCGTGGAACGCCGAGCCCAGGCCCCAGAACAGCCACACCGCCAACGGCCACATCGCGCCCTGCAGCAACACCAGCACGCGCCAGCTGCGGCGCCAGGCCAGCAAGGTCGCGGTGTCGCTGTCGCGTGCCGAGCGATATCGCACGTAGTGGGCCAGCCGCACCAGCCACAACGACACCGCCACGCCAACCCAGCCGAGCACATGCGCCGGCACGCCGAGCGGCCAGAACGCCAGGCCAATCAACACAATCCCGATGCCATTGCCGCCCAGGCTGGCCGGGCTTTGCTCGAATAGAGCACGCAAGCCGTCGACGTGCGGCTCGCTGGATGCCAGCTCGCGGGTGTTCGCGCCAGACATCAATGCTGCGAACGCTTCCAGACCGGCGCACCCTGGCTGCCGGCGCGCTGTGTCATCTGGCTGATGGTCAGCACCGCCTGCGTACGCGAGGAAACGCCGAGCGCGCGCAGGACTGCGGCGACATGATCCTTGACGGTGTCCACCGACAAGCGCATTTCGCGCGCGATGACCTTGTTGGGCATACCTTGCAGCAAGTAGCCCAGCACATCGGCCTGGCGCTTGGACAGACCCAGTGCATCGAGCGAGGCCGGTGGCATCTGGTAGGACTCGCGGCCCGGGGCGCTGGTCTTTTCATCGGGATAGTCGAGCGGGTGCAGGCGCATGACATCGGGCACCGTGTCACCTTCCGTCGGCGGGGCCGCCGGCGCGGGGGCGGTGCCCAGGGTCATCGGTGGCACGTAGATGCCGCCGGACATGACCAGGCGCAGCGCTTCGAACAGCGTGTCGTTGCTGGCACGTTTGGGGACGAAGCCCATTGCCCCGGCGTCGATCGCGCGGATCACGTCGCTGGCGCGGTCGGAGGCCGACACCACCACGATGGCCAGTGCGGGGTACAGGCCGCGCAGCTCGGACAGGAAGTCGAAGCCGTCGGAGTCACCCAGGTGAAGGTCGAGCAACACCAGGTCGTGGTCGGGGTCTCGCTTCAATGCCGCGCGGGCGTCGCGCTCGGTGGACACCCCGGTCACCGTGACGTCGTCGCCGAGGCCACGGATCACCGCCTTCAGCGCCGACAGGATCAGCGGGTGGTCGTCGATCAGCAGGACTTTCATGGCGCGATCATCGCCTGAACGTGCAGTCGTGTCAGCAACTCGGCCACGCAGACAGGCTTGACGCTGCCCTCGCGCTCGACAGTGGCTTCGATCGTCAACTGCGCCCCGTCGCGCAACGGCCCGAAAGCGAGCAGCCTCAGGCGCGCACGCACCCGGCTGCCCGCCGGCACCGGCGCTGGAAAGCGCACGCGGTTGAGGCCGTAGTTGACGCCCATGCGCACATCGTCGATCGCATAGGCACTGGCCACCATCACCGGCAACAGGCTCAGGGTCATGAAGCCATGCGCGATCGTGGTACCGAACGGACCGGCGGCCGCCCGCACCGGATCGGTGTGGATCCACTGCCGATCTTCCGTGGCCTCGGCGAACGCGTCGATGTGATGCTGATCGACGGTGATCCAGTCGCTGTCAGCCAGCGGCTGGCCGACCCGCGCCGCGAGTTCCTCGAGTCGAGCGAAGTGCTTCATGTCCGGCGCCGGGCCGCCCCCGGCCGGACGCTCCCCAAGGGCCACCACGAGGCCCGTCTCCGGGCCAGGGGCAAGACGCGAAGCGTCCCGGGGGTCATGCCGGCCCGAGCCAGTCGAGGATCGGTTGCCACTGAGCCACGTCGCGCTCGGCACGGCCCGGCGCGATGTCCCACAGCGTCGCACCCCGAGCGGCCAGCTGCACGTACAGCTGCGTATCGCGCAGCATGGCCAGCACGGGCACGCCCAGGGCATCGAGGAAGTGCCGCAGCTGGTCGGTGGCGATGGTGCCTTCGCGCACACGCATGCCGATCACGCTGACCCGCAGCTTGTCGGCGCGCTTGTGCGCTGCCAGTTCCTGCACGAAGGCGTGGCTGGCCTGGATATCGAACAGGCTCGGCTGCAGCGGCACGATCACGAGGTCGGCGATCTTCAACACGTCGTCGAGCCGCTTGCCGTGCAGGCCCGCCGGCGTGTCGATGACCACGTGCGTGGTGCCCTTGGGCGGCCGCACGACCTCGTCACGCGCGACGTCCCAGCCACGGATCACCGGCAGCATGGCCGGGCGCATCGCCAGCCAATGACGGGCCGACTGCTGCCGATCGACATCGCCGAGCATGACGGCGTGGCCTGCGCGCGCCAGGGCTCCGGCCAGGTTGGTCGCCACCGTGCTCTTGCCCACGCCACCCTTGGGGTTGGCGACCACGATCACCGGCATTCATGGCTCCTCGAGTTTCCCGGTTATGGTAGCGGTGCGCTCGTCGCACGCACCCTAGCGCCAACCCCCACACATCGCAGTCCGTGGCTCGAATCGTTGTCCTCTGTGCCCACCCGCAGCTGGAACATTCACGTGTCACGCGCGCGCTGGCGCGGGCCGCCGCCGGTGCCGATCTGCCGCAAGTCGCTCCCGGCAAGGCATTGCCGCAGGTTGATGTCCGCGACCTGTACGCGCTGTATCCCGACTACCTGATCGATGTCGCCGCCGAACAGGCCGCCCTGACCGACACCGAGCTGTTGGTCTGGCTGCACCCGGTGCACTGGTACGGCATGACGCCGCTGTTGAAGTTGTGGGCCGACGAGGTGCTGGCTTTCGGATGGGCCTATGGCCCGGGCGGCACGGCGCTGCGCGGCAAGGACCTGTGGCTGGTGGTCTCGACCGGCGGCAGCGCCGATGCGTACCGGCCCGACGGCCTGAATCGCTATTTCTTCGATGCCTTCCTGCCGCCCTACGAACAGACTGCGCAACTCGTCGGGCTGCGCTTCCTGCCGCCGCTTGTGCTGCACGGCGCGCACCGCCTCAGCGATGGCGACATCGACACGCATGTGCAGACTTTCGTGTCGCGACTGGCGAGCTACCCGGACTGGCCGGAGATCGAAGACCTGCCGGCCTGCGATGCGCCCGAGGTGCCGGCGGGCGATCGGCCGAGCGAGGCGGACTGATGGCCTGCATGCGTTCGCCTGCGCCGTGCGTGCACTGACATGGACCACGGCACCACCTGGCTCACCACCAGCCTGATCTACCTGGCCGCGGCCGTGATCGCGGTGCCGCTGGCGCGCGCGCTCGGGCTGGGTTCGATCATCGGCTACCTGGCTGCGGGCATCGTCATCGGGCCTTGGGGCCTGGCGTTGGTGACGGACGCGCAGACCATCCTGACGGTGGCCGAGTTCGGCGTCGTGCTGATGCTGTTCCTGGTCGGCCTCGAGCTCGAGCCGCGGCGGCTGTGGGCCATGCGCCGGCCGATCTTCGGCTGGGGCTCGGTGCAGGTGCTGTCGAGCGCGTTGCTGATGACAGCCATCGGCCTGGTCTTCGGCGTGGCCTGGCCGGTGGCACTGGCCGGCGCGCTGGGCTTGGCAATGTCGTCGACGGCAATCGGTCTGTCGGTGCTGGCCGAACGCAATGTGCAGCCCTCACCCGCGGGCCAGGGCGTGCTCGGCGTGGCCTTGTTCCAGGACGTGGCCGCGATCCCGATCCTGGCCCTGCTGCCGTTGCTTCCGGCGGCGCTGCCGCAGGCGATGGCCGGCGCGGCGGGCGGCGGTTGGTGGGCTGCCGGCAAGGCAGTGGCCGTGATCGCCGCGCTGTTGCTCGGCGGGCGCCTGCTGTTGCGGCCGGCGCTGCGCTGGATCGCGCGCAGCCGCACACCCGAGATCTTCACCGCCGCGTCCTTGTTGCTGGTGGTGGCCACGGCCGCGCTGATGCATGCGGTGGGCCTGTCGATGGCGCTGGGCGCCTTTCTCGCTGGCGTGCTGCTGGCCGAGAGCGAGTACCGGCGCGAGCTCGAAACCGACCTCGAGCCCTTCAAGGGTCTCCTGCTCGGCCTGTTCTTCATTGCGGTGGGCATGAGCATCGACTTCGCCGTGGTGCTGGCACAGCCGGAGTTGGTGGCGCTGATCGTGCTCGGCTTCGTGCTGCTGAAGGCCGCGGTCCTGGTGGCGATGGCGCGCGGCATGGGGCTGCCGTTGGCCGAGCGGCCGCTGTTCACGATCCTGCTGGCGCAGGGTGGCGAGTTCGGTTTCGTGGTCTTCCAGACTGCCCTGCTGGCCGGTGTGATCACGGCCACCATGTCATCGTTGCTGGTGGCCGCGGTGGCAATCTCGATGCTGCTGACGCCGCTGGCGCTGGTGCTCGTCGATCGCTTTGTCACCCCGCGCCTGGTGGCGCGCGGCGCGTTGAAGCTGGCCGAAATCGCCGATCCGCAGAAAGAGGCCGTGATCATTGCCGGCTTCGGCCGCTACGGCCAGATCGTCGGCCGGCTGCTGCTGGCCAACGGCATCCAGCCGACCGTGCTCGACCACGACAGCGATGCGGTCGACAGCGTGCGGCGCTTCGGCTGGCGCGCCTTCTATGGCGACGCGACGCGGCTCGATTTGCTGCGCGTGGCCGGCGCCGGCGACGCCCGCGTGCTGGTGGTGGCGATCGACGACATCGAACAGAGCCTGGCGCTGGTCGATCTGGCGCGCGAGCATTTTCCGCAGCTCACCGTGATCGCCCGCGCGCGCAACGTGCAGCATTGGTACCAGCTGAACGACCGGGGTGTGGCCCACATCGAGCGCGAAACTTTCGACTCGGCGTTGATGACCGGGCGCAACGCCCTCGAAGCGCTGGGCTTCGAGCGCCACCAGGCGCGCAACCTGGCGCTGCGCTTTCGCCGCCACAACCTCGAGCAGTTGCGCGAGACCGCGCCGCACTTTCGCGACGAGTCCAAACTCATCGCGATGTCGAAAATCGGCCGCCAGCAGATGGAGCAATTCATGGCCGACGAGCGCGAGCGCAAGGACAGCCGGCGGCAGACCGCGGGCTGGGCGGAAGCGACCCACGACAAACCGGGTGAGTCAGAGGCTGGAAGCTGAGAGGCTGCTCAGCGCAACCCGTCCCACAGCAGTTTGACGCCGGTGCAGAACATGCCGGTGTAGGCAATGCGGTAGAACCAGCCGGCGGCGATGTGCCGCGTCGCCCATATACCCAGCCACACACCCAGTGGCGCCAGCGGCACCAGTGCCAGCGAGGTGACGAGGTTGCGGCTGTCGAGCAGGCCGAGCCAGGCGTAGGGAATCCACTTCGACAGGTTGATCGCGGTGAACAGCACCGCCATCGTCGCCGTCAGGCGAATCGGATCCAGGCGCAGCGGCAGCACGTAGGCCGACAGCGGCGGGCTGCCGGCGTGGGCCACAAAACTCGTGAAGCCACCCGCGATGGCGAGCAGGAAGCCGACGGCCTTGGGCGGCGGTGGCGCGTCCTGGCGCGGCGGGAAGACCAGGCGCTGGGCCAGGAACAGCAGCGTCAAGCCACCGACCACCCCGGTCACCGTCTTCACCGACAGCAGGCCGAACAGCAGTGTGCCAATCAGGGTGCCCAGCAACGCGGCCGGTAGCAGCAATCGCAGCAACTCGCGGTCGCGCTCGCGCCAGAGCTGCTGAATGCCGGTGATGTCCATCACCAGCAGCAGCGGCAGCATGATGGCCGCGGCCTGCGGCACCGGCATCGACAGGGCCATCAGCGGCGTGGCCAGCGAGCCGAAGCCCATCAGGAAGCCGCTCTTGGCCAGACCCATCATCAGCACCGCGGGCACCGCGACGGCGTAGAACCAGGGATCGGTGATGAGCATTCAGAGCCTAGTGAACAGACCGCACAATTGTCGGACCATGTTCGCCCCTTCCCAGCACGATGTGCGCCGCTTCTTCTGCGAAACGCACAACAAGCAGCGCCTGTCTCTGCCGTTGACGCCAATGGAGTCGCTGGCGGCGCAGTGGATTGCCGAGCATCCCGAGTACCACGCCGAGTTGAGCGACACGGCGGCGGCACTGGCGGCAAGCTACACCGTCGAAGACGGGCGCACCAATCCATTCCTGCACTTGTCGATGCACCTGACGATCACCGAGCAGGTGGCGATCGATCAGCCGCGCGGCATCAAGCAGGCGCACGCCTTGCTCGCAGCACGGCTCGGGTCGGCGCATGAGGCGCAGCACCAGGTGATGGAGTGCCTGGGCGACATGATCTGGTCGTCGCAGCGGTCCGGCTTGTCGCCGGATGGGCATGCCTATCTGGATTGCGTTCGTCGGCGGGCGACGTTTTAGTTCTTCTCACTCCCCAACCAACCCATTGCGAATCGCATACACCGTCAACTCGGAGTTGTTCGCCAGACCGAGCTTCTGCAAGACGCGCGCCCGATAGACAGACACCGTCTTCGGCGACAAGGTCAACTCCGTGGCGATATCCGACAAGCGCTTGCCGGAAGCGATCATCGTCAAGGTCTGCAACTCGCGGTCCGACAGACTGTCATGCGCGTGCTCCGGCGACGGCGAGGTCAGGCTCTCCACCAGCATCTGGGCGATCTCGGGTGTCACGTACTTGCGCCCTTGCGCCACGGTGCGGACCGCCTGCACGATGACCTGCGGGTCGCCGGCCTTGTTGACGTAGCCATAGGCCCCGCCGCGTAGCGCACGGATCGCGTACTGGTCTTCCGGGTACATGCTGACCACCAGCACCTTGACCGGGTTGGCTTCGTCCTTCAGCACGTGCAGCACATCCAGGCCGCTGCGGCCGGGCATGTTGATGTCGAGTACCAGCACGTCGCAGCGCGTCGTGCGCATCAGGCTGCGCAACTCGCCGTACTCGGCGGCCTCGCCGACGACGCGGATATCGACCGCCTCGGCCAGCGTGTCGCGGATGCCGCGCCGGATCAGCGCGTGGTCGTCGCACAGGATCACTTCAATCATAGGTCGCCCCAGGCGGAAGGGTCGTGGGCCTCGCGGTCGAAACCCGTATCACCGAATGCGGTGTCGACGACGTGCTGGGCGATCGGCACAGAAAGGATCAAGGTCGTACCGCCGGCGTCGCTGGACAAGTCGACCCAGCCACCGACCGTGTCGGCGCGCTCGCGCAGGCCGCGGATGCCGAAGCTCCTGGCCTTGGCCAGGTCATCGGCACCCATGCCGCGGCCGTTGTCGCTGACCTCGATCGACAGCACACCGCGCGCCATCGAGACATCGATCGCCACCTTGCTGGCCTGCGCGTGCTTGCTGACATTGGTCAGCGCTTCCTGCACCGTGCGGTAGGCCACCAGCGGCACGCCAGGCGGCAACTCGAGGTGTTCGTTGGTGGTGCGAAAGACGCAGGCAATGCCGGTGCGCTTGTCGAAACGCTGCGCCATCCATTGCAGCGCCGCCACCAGGCCCTGCTCGAGGATGGCCGGGCGCAGGTTGTGCATCACGCGCTGGCTGGCCTCGATCGCGTGCGCCGTCATCTCGATGGCGGACTGCACCCGCTGTTGCAGGGCAGGTGCCTGGGTGTGGCGCGCAATCCAGGCCAGGTCGAAGTTCAGGGCCGTCAGCGCCCCGCCGACGTCGTCGTGGATTTCGCGCGCGATCGCGGCCCGCTCACGCTCGACGCTGGTTTGCAAGTGCTGCGCCAGCTCCGACAGCTGTTGCCGGGAGGCGGCCAGCTCACGGTCGGCGGCGACACGGGCCCGACGCGTCTCGTTGGCCTCGATCGCCAGGTCCAGCGCCGGCGACAGGCGCGCCAGGTTGCTCTTGAGCAGGTAGTCGTTGGCGCCATTGCGCATGGCCTGAACCGCGGTCTCTTCGCCGATCTCGCCCGACACGATGATGAAGGGCAGCAGGCGGCCACTGGCCTTGAGGATCTCCAACGCCGCCAGACCGGAGAAGCCGGGCAGGTTGTAGTCCGACAGGATTGCGTCCCAGTCTTCCTCCAGTGCGGCGCGGAACCCGGACTCGCTCTCGACGCGCAGGGTCTGCACGGTGCGGCCACCGGCCGTCAGATGCGCCAGTGCCAGGACATGGTCGAGCTCCGAGTCTTCGAGGTGCAGCACGCGCAGGCTGCGATGGCGGGGCAGTGGGGCCATGCTATTCCATCGCCGCCTTGCGCAAGGTTTCCACGACCGGCCGGCGCAACACGTCGCGCAGGCCCCACCAGCCCGCCGCCAGCGCCAGCAGCGCGCCGGCAGCGCCGCCGGCCAGCGGCACCCACCACGACGCGGTCCACTGGAACTCGAAGGCATAGCGGGCCAGTGCCCAGCCCACGACCATGGCGGCGATCGATGCCAGCACGCCAGCCAGCGCGCCGACGCCAAGCAACTCGGCGCGCTGCACCTGGGCCAGCAGGGCGCGACCGGCCCCCAGGGCGCGCATCACGGCGAACTCGCGCGCACGGGCCTCGCGGGTCGCGGTCACGGCCGCGAACAGCACCACCAAGCCTGCCGCCAGCGTGAAAGCGAACAGGAACTCGACGGCGCGGATCACCTGGTCGAGCACCTGCTGGATCTGGCCGACCTGGGCCGAGACATCGACCGTGGTGATGTTCGGGAAATCGCGCGCCAAGGCGTTGTCGAAGCCCGGCAGCTCCGGCGCGCGAAAGGCGGCGATGGTGGTGGCCGGCAGGTCGGGCATCGCGGCCGTTGGGAACAGCACGAAGAAGTTGACACGCATCGAACCCCAATCGACTTTGCGCAGGCTGGTGATGCGGCCTTCCCGCTGCTGGCCGGCAATGTCGAAGCGCAGGCGGTCGCCGAGCTTGACGCCCAGCGTGGCGGCCAGGCCTTCCTCGACACTGACCGCATCGGCCTCGTCGGCCAGCCAGGTGCCGTTGACGACCCGGTTGTGGCCGGGCAGCCGGACATCGTGGCTGAGGTTGAACTCCCGCTCGACCAGGCGCTTGGCGCGCTCATCGACAAAGCTGTCGGGCGCGACGCTGCGGTCGTTGATGGCCACCAGCCGGCCGCGGATCATCGGGAACCAGTCGTAGTTGCTCACGCCGGCGGCCACCAGGGTCTGCCTGAAGGCCGCCGCTTGCTCGGGCTGAATGTTGATGACAAAGCGATTCGGCGCATCGGGCGGCGTGGCGGCACGCCAGCTCGCGATGAGGTCGGTGCGCAACAGCACCAGCAGGATCAGCGCCAGCAGGCCGACGGCCAGCGCCGACACCTGCAGGACGGCGAACGCGGGCCGCGCAGCGGTCTGGCGCGTGGCCAGGATCAGCCAGCGCGGAGCCCGCGCCGACATCCACGCCGAGGGCACGACCCGCTTCAAGACCACGACGGCGAGCCACGAGGCCAGCGCGAACAGGGCCGCCGCCGCCGCAAAACCGCCGACGGCGATCATGCCGAGCTTCAAGTCGGCGGACACGGCCAGCAGCAGGGCGGCGAAGCCGATCGTGCCGGCGCCCAGCACGACCAGCGACGCCCCCTTCAGGCCGCCGACATCACGGCGGATCACACGCAGTGGTGGCACGCGAGCGAGCTGAAGCACGGGCGGCAAGCCAAAGGCCACCAGCAGCGTGAGGCCGACACCGACGCCGAACAGCGCCGGCCAGCCCCCGGGGGGCGGCAGCTCCACTTGAACCAACCCCGCCAGCAGCCAGACGAAGACGAAGTGCACTGCCAAGCCCAGCGCCACACCGACCGCACTGGCCAACGCGCCGACCAGGCCGAACTCGACGCTGTACGACAGCGCGATCGAACGCTGCGGCTGGCCCAGCACGCGCAGCATCGCGCAATCGTCGAGGTGGCCCACGGCAAAGTCGCGCGAGGCGATCGCCACCGCCACCGCTGCCAGCAGCGCGGCCAGCAGCGCGACCAGGTTCAGGAACTTCTCGGCGCGGGCCAGCGTCTGCTTCATCTCCGGCCGGCCGGACTCCATCGACTCGACGCGCACGCCGCGCAACTTGCGCTGCTCGACCTGGTTTTCGGCCCACTGCACGAAAGCCGCCACATCGCTGTCGCGGCCGATTGGCGAGGCCACCGCGAGGCGGTAATTGACGCGGCTCGCCGGCTGCACCAGGCCCGTGGCGGCAAGGTCGGCG
>Ga0209254_10001324_pt1 | contig 22015 bp, 26 predicted proteins | sample FrelakmetDIP11DI_FD_187148 | JGI IMG/M metagenome (GOLD analysis project Ga0209254, IMG submission 187148) | Freshwater lake sediment microbial communities from the University of Notre Dame, USA, for methane emissions studies - DIP11 DI (SPAdes)... | ecosystem: Environmental > Aquatic >...
CCACGAGGTCTCACGATAGCGGCGGATCGCCGTCCTGCCAGAGCCGGCGGTACTCGACGATCTCGTCATGGGTGCGGGCGACGAAGTTCCACCACATCAACAACTCCTCGCCGAACGGGGTGCCGCCGAGCAGCAGAACCCGGGCCGGGTGCTCGAAGGCGGGGTCGACGGCCAGCTCACCCAGAAACACCCACAGGGTGCATCGACCGCGCGAAACCGGTTCGGGCACATGATGTTTGAACCCCCGGGGCCGTTGCGGGCGGCCTCGGGCAGCGCCACCCACAGTTGGACGCCGTGCAGCGCGGTGGTGGCCGCCGTCGACACCTCCGAATGACAGATGGCGGCGCCGGCGGTCATCAGGCTCAGCTCACCGGGGCGCACCAGCTGAGGCACGCCGCCAGAGTCGCGATGCTCGAATTCACCGGAGTCGCGAACGTGGTGCGGGACCGTAGTGGTCGAGGAAGCACGACGCCCCGATCAGCGAGCGCTGCCCGTTGCGGCAGCGTCCGCCGAACCCGGATCGCCCGCGGGCCGCCGAGCGGGACCCGTTGCGGCACAGACGACTTCGCCAGGAGCGGCTTCGAGGTTGCTCACCGCCCCAAGACTACTCGCCGAAACGGCGGATCCCTCAAGCCGCGAGCGGCTGCGTCATTACCGAGCGGATGAGCTCGAAGTCCGCCTCGTCGATCCGGAACACCCCGAACCGGAACTTGTAGCCCCACCGCTGCGGATCGGCGATGAACTGCAACCGGCTCAGCAGCGGCCGGATGGGTGTCGCCGTGCAGGGCAGGAACTCCATGTTGCGCCGCCACGGGCGGAACTTCGGCGACACCTGAGCCTGGTAGGGCTCGTCGTCGACGATCCGCCCGATCGCGGTGAACGCCTGCAGGGGCTCACCCTTGTCGAACGCCGTCTTCGGTGAGTAGAAGATGACCCAGTCGCCTCGGGCCATCTTGCGCACCATGTCCGGCTTGCCATGATTGGCCTGCGTGAAACCGCCGGCGACTCCACGTTGCACGTGGTCGGCGCTGACGGTGTTGATCCAGTACGTCATGCGCCCCACGGTAGGAGCGGGGGCTGACAAGTCGGGTCAGTCGGCTCGCGCGTCGGACGAGGGGCCGTTGCCGTCGGCGGCGATGTCGGGGGAGAACATGTCGGGGCTCATCCGGGCCGCGGCGGTCTTCGTCGCATCGTCGTCGTCGCCATGCCCATTGGACGCCGACTGACGGCGTTCGGCGCGCCAATCACGCATCAGCAGCACGATGCCAATAGCGGCAAGGGCGATGACGATGACGGCGACGAACGGGCTGCCGGTCATGATAGCCACCACCAGCGCGACCAGACCGGCCAGCGCCAGCACCGCCACGAGCGTCATTGACCGCCTCCCGTCGCCAACGCCTGCGAAATCGTCGTCACAGTGTCTACCGCGTACCCGCGGTACGGACCGCGAATCACCGATGCAAGCGGCGCGTCATCGCGACCCGGCGGGTTGGCGCTGCCGGGCGGGCACTGGGGCGTCGGCGGGTGGGGGAGCGGTGAGCATGGCCGCCAGCATCGACACGATGTCCTCGAGACCGTCCTCGCTGGCGTCGCCGTTCTCGACGCGCCGTTCGTGGTCGGCCAGCAGGGCCCACATCGAGGTGGCGACGGCGGCGACCCGGCGGATGCGGGCACCGCGGTCGGCCAGCGGAACCAGGCGGTGCATGGCTCCGGTGATGCGCGGCCACGCCGATTCGGCCGGGCTCTGCGGCTCCCGGTTCAGTCGGAGCCGCACGACCTCGAGGAACCGGGCGTAGTGGGTGCCTTCGCTGTGCAGGAAGGGCTGGACCAGGACGCGGATCAGGGCTTTGGGGTCGGCCATCTCGTCGGGTGTCATCCCGTCGAGCATCGCCTGGCGTTCGGCTTCCATCGGGACAAGCCGGCGGGCCACGACCGCGTCGATGAGGTCCTGTCTGCTGCGGAAGTAGTAGTTGACCGCGGAGTTGTTGCGCTGGCCGGCCGCCTTGGCGATGTCGCGCAGCGGCACCTCGAAGCCGTGCTCGGCGATCAGGCGCTCAGCCGCGTCGAGCAGCTCTTCCCGGGATCGGGCGCCGCGGTCCACACGAGGAGTCTAGGCGAACGCTAGGCACATTTAAGCACATGTGCTTAAATTGGTGTCTGGGTGCTCACAGTTCAAACCAGAGCGAAAAGGATGCGCCACATGAACCAGATCCGGGAGATCGACACCGGTACGCCGATGACGCGGTTCGCACGGGGCTGGCACTGCCTGGGCCTGGCAGACGACTTCCGCGACGGCAAGCCGCACGGTATCCAGGCCTTCGGCGGCAAGCTGGTGGTCTACGCCGATTCCAAGGGCGACATCCACGTTCTCGACGGCTACTGCCGCCATCTCGGCGCCGACCTCGCAATGGGCTCCATCAAGGGCGACAACGTGGCATGCCCGTTCCACGACTGGCGCTGGAACGGTGCGACCGGGCGATGCGCGGAGATCCCCTACGCGCGCCGCGTCCCCAAGCTGGCCCGCACCCGCAAGTGGCAGACGCTGGAGGTCAACGGTCAGCTGCTGGTGTGGCACGACCCCGAAGGCTCGACGCCGTCGGAAGAACTGAACCCGCCGCAGATCGAGGGCATCGGCACCGACAAATGGTCGAAGTGGACCTGGAACTCGATCCTGATCGAGGGCTCACACTGCCGCGAGATCGTCGACAACAACGTCGACATGGCGCACTTCTTCTACATCCACTACGCCTACCCGACTTACTTCAAGAACGTTTTCGAGGGCCACACCGCCAGCCAGTTCATGGAATCCAAAGGGCGCCAAGACTTCACCGACCACCCGGAGCGGTTGTGGGAGGGCACCAAGCTGCGCTCGGAGGCCACCTACTTCGGCCCGGCGTACATGATCAACTGGCTGCACAACGACCTGGCGCCGGAGTTCACCGTGAACTCGGTGCTGATCAACTGCCACTACCCGATCTCGCAGAACTCCTTCATGCTGCAGTTCGGTGTCTCGGTGGAGGTGCCGGAGGGCATGTCGAGGGAGAAGGCCGACAAGCTCGCCGAGTCCTACTCAAAGGTCTACGAGGTCGGCTTCTTGCAGGACGTCGAGATCTGGAAGCACAAGACCCGCATCGAGAACCCGCTGCTGTGCGAGGAGGACGGGGCGCTGTATCAGTACCGGCGCTGGTACGAGCAGTTCTACGTCGACGCCGCCGACGTCACCTCCGACATGACCAACCGCTTCGAACTCGAGGTGGACACCACCCACGCCTACGGCGTCTGGCAGCGTGAAGTCGAGGAGAATCTCGAGAAGCGCGCCGAGGCAACGGTTTCCAACTAGCGGCCGCGTCACGCGGCGGTGTGGGGGAGTCGGCCCAGCGGTAGGTGCACAACGGTGGCCACCTGTACTGGGAGCGCTTCGGTTCGGGCCAGCAGTTCGGCGCTCTCGGGCAACTCGCGCGGGTTGATCTCGCCGTCGGCGATGCGCCGCAGCACCTCGTGGGCGTGTGCTAGCTGGGCGCGTTTGCGGTACTGGCCGCCGGGAAGCTTCACGCCGGCCCACACCCCGTACTCCTCGCCGCCGTCGATGGCCCTGCGGGCGCAGGCCCGCTGCTGGGCCAACGGGCAGCGCCGCAGGCAGATGGTCCGCGCCCGGGTGGCGGACTGCTCGTAGACGCGGGCCTTGGCCGCGCCGTCACTGGCGTCGTCGTCGGCGTAGCCGAACCACAGATCGGGTTCGGCCGAGCAGGGGCGGTAGTGCATGGCGGCCTCCTTGTCGAGATTCGATGACGGAAGCGTATAGGCAACACGGCGGCGGAGCAAGAGAAACGTTGGCAAAAACGTATACCAATACGGGGCTGTGTACGATCCGTATATGGCGGGAGCCCGACGGTGAGCCGTGAGGCGGCGGGCGCGGCCATCCGAGCGCTCCGTGAGTCCCGGGACTGGTCGCTGGCCGACCTCGCCGCCGCGACCGGTGTCAGCATCATGGGCCTCAGCTTCCTGGAGCGCGGCGCCCGCAAACCGCACAAAGGCACAGTTCAGAAGATCGAGAACGGGCTCGGACTGCCGCCGGGCACCTACACGCGGCTCGTCATGGCTGACGACGCGGACGCCGAACTGGCTCAACTTCTGGCCATCGCAGCCCCGGATTCGGTGCGCCGGCCCCCGTCCACAGACATCGTGGTCAACCGCCACAGCGACACCGAAGTGCTCGAAGCCCACGCCGAGGCACACCTGGAATCGCTCAAAGCGTTGATAGCCCGACTGCCTGCGGAGACATCAAACGAATATGAGACGTATATTCTGTCCGTGATCGCCCAGTGTGTGACAGCCGAGCTTTTGGCCGCCAACTCCTGGCGGGTCGCCGTCAACGCCGGCGCCCAGTCCGCCGGACCGTTGATGGCCCACCTCAAGGAACTCGAGGCGATTCGAACCGGGCTGCTGGCTCGGATGCCGAACGCCATCGCCACCCGTTTCGACCAGGCCTGTGCCCACTCGGGTCTGCCGGAGTCGGTCATCGCCGCGCTGCTCGGCGTCAGCGGCGAGCAGATGTGGGACATCCGCAACCGCGGCGTCATCCCTCCGGGAGCCCTGCCGCGGGTGCGTGCGTTCGTGGAGGGCCAGCGGTGAGCGAACTCGACCTGCTGCACCGGGCTCACGCCCTGTTCGCCGGCGCACCGGGCGCACCTGTGACCGTGTCGCACCCCGACGTACCGACGACAGCGCGCGCCGGAGTACCCGCCGCCTACCTCGACGCCGCTGCGGCGCGACACGCGGAGCTGGCCCGCGCGCGAGGTGTCGACTCCGAACTGTCCGCCATCCTGGCCCAGGCTCGCAGCGACCACGGCGAGGCGCACCGTCAGACCCGCGCGGTGTTGGACGACGCCCGGGCCGATACCGCCACCACCGCCGACAACCCCGTCGCCCAGCGGGAGTTGCTGCGGCGCAGAGCCGCTCGGCTGCGCGCGCAACACGGGCACGTCCTGGCCGCCCGCCGGCGCGCCCGGCTGCGGGCGGCACTGCTGCGGGCGCTGCGTTACCGCCTGCGCCGTCGCGGCCGCCGGGTGCGGTTGCCGAACTCGCGCGCCGGGATCGCCGTGCGCGCCGCGCTGTCGCGGCTGGGCTGCCCCTACGTCTGGGGTGCCACCGGACCCGACCGGTTCGACTGCTCAGGCTTGGTCCAGTGGGCCTACGCTCGCGCCGGGGTGCACCTGGACCGGACCACCTACGAGCAGATCAACGACGGCATCCCGATCGCGCGCTCCCAGGTGCGCCCCGGCGACCTGGTCTTCCCGCACGCCGGCCACGTCCAGCTCGCGATCGGCAACAACCTCGTCGTCGAAGCACCGCATGCCGGGGCCAACGTCCGGATCAGCCCACTCGGCACCGACGTCGCAATCAGGCGACCGGTGTAGTGGCAAGTGAGTTGTCCGGCCGAATCCGGCTGAGTACCGTCGACCCATGGCGCAGCACGTCGGACAGTCGGGGGAGGCCCTCGCCGCCGCCCGATCGGCGCTCGCAGCCCGCGACAGCGACCTCGCCGACGCCGATCGGGAGCTGTGTGCCGTCGTCGCCGGCGCCTACGCCACCGCCACCGACGCCATTCGCCGCTTGGAGACGATCCGCGCCGAGATCGCCGCAGCAGTCAGCGAGCAGGGCGTCGGAACGCCCGCCGAGGGGCGCGCGTTCGCCCGGTTCCTGCTCGACAAGCAGCGCGAGCTCGTCGACATCGTCACCGCCGCCAAGGCCGACGCCGCCGCCAAAGCAGCTGCGCTGAAGCAGCTTTCGACTCGTTACCGGTAACCCCCAGCGCCGCACACGGTGAATTGCCGGGCCCTGGCCGACTGTATACAGTCACCGGAATGAGAGGCCACCGGTGGCGAGTTACCAAGATCTGCTCGACGCCATAGCGCGGGTCCGGGCGGTCACCGGTGACGCCGAAGCCTGGATGGCCGGGCTGTCCGCAGACGACCTGGCAGTGGTGAGCACCCCCGCCAGTGTCGTGGCCCCGGACGCGATCGACCACGTATTGAACAAGATTCGCGCCCAGCACGGCCAGGTTTTCGATCCGCCGATCGGCGAGGGGGCGGCCGCTGACGCGATCCGGGTCGCAGAAACCTCACTGGCCCAGCAGAATTCGCTGAGCGCCCAGGTGGACCTGCAGGTCATCACCGCGGTGCTCAACGCGCACGCCACCAACGCCGCCGGCCGTGCGGCACTCGACGGCCTCCAGAACGAGATCGAGTCGGCAGTCACCAGCCGCACCGACCTGGACACCCCGGCAGGCGCGCGTAGCTTCCAGCGCTACCTCATCGACAAGCTGCGCGACATCAGGGCGGTGCTGGAGACGACCGGCCTGGACGCCACCTCCAAGGCATCGCTGGCTGCCGCCCTGACATCGCTGTACGCGACGGCCACCCCGCCCACTGCAGACCCGCCCGCACCCGAGAAGCCTGCCGCCCCGGCCGCGGCGCCCGCCCCGGCCGCCGACGTCGGCACCGATCCGCTGCTCGATCCGCTACTCGCCGACGATCCAGGCGTCACATCGGCGGCCCCGCCGGCCCCTAGCCCGCCGGCGGCAGCGCCCATGATGCCTGCCGTGCCGTCGCTACCCGCCATGCCTTCGTTCGGCAGCGCCGGGCTGCCCACGCCCACCGGGAACCTGGGCGGCACCGGCCTGCTGCCACCACCGAGCATCGGTTCGCCCCCCGATCTGGGCACCATGACCGACCCCATCGGCCCGGCCGAGGACGCGCTGTCCGTGGACCCGGCGGACACCGAACCGGCCGCCGAGGAAGAGGCAGCCGACGACACCGACGACACCGGCGAGCAGGAACCGTCCGTGGTCCACCTTCCCGACGGCGACACCGTCACCGCGCCCAGCCCGGAGTTGGCGGCGGCCATCACCGCCGCCGTCGCCGGCACACCCGTCGCCGAGGCCTACCGCCAGCAGGGCATCACCATTCCGGCCCCCGGAACCGCCGTGGCACATCCGGTGGACCCGGCGCGCCTGGTGGCCGGCGACATCGGCATGCTCACCGATCGCCACGCCGTGGCCCTGGGCAACGGCAAGGCCGTGTTCAACGGAAAGATCGAACCCATCTCCAGCGTGACCGGCCCGAGCTTCCTAGGGTGGGAGCATCCGCCGGAGCCGGGCAGCAGCGCCCCACCCCCCAAGTCGGAGCGTCCGACCCCCACCCGGCCGGCGGTGACGGCCGGCCCGTCCTGATAGGAGAGCGACCATGGCAGAGCGCATCCACGTGGTGCCCGACGAGCTGCGCCAGGCGGCCCGCCACCACCAGCAGACCGCCGAGCAGTTGCGCGCGGTCACATCTGACCAGCACGACATCATGGCCAGCCTGGAATCGCTCGGCCCGATCTTCAGCGAGCTGCGCGACGCCGGCCGGGACCTGCTCGATCAGCGCCGAGCCTGCTATGAGCGGCAGGCCGACGCGCACATCGAACTGTCCGACAACCTGCGCCACGCCGCCGACACCTGGGAGCAGCAGGACACCGACGCGGCCACCCGGCTGGGCCGGGTCGTCGAGGGCGGCCCATGACCGAACCCGACCCGGAGTTCGACGCCGTCCACCCCAGCGGGCACATCCTGTTCCGGTCGTGCCGCGGCGGCTATCTGCACAGCGTCACCCTCGCCGAGGCCGTCATGGACACCGACGCGCAGACGCTGGCCCAGGCGGTGCTGCTGACCGCCGACGTCTCCTACCTCAAGGCGTTGATGCAGGTTCGGGCCGAGATGATCGCCGCCGGGCACACTCCGTCGGCGGACGTGCCGACCGAGCGGGACCTGGACACCGCGACGACGGAGCTACAGCACCACCGGCTGCGGCCGGCGCAGGACAGCTGACCGCGGCTACCGCTTGGCGTCCTCAGCGGCGTTCGCATCCGGTGGCGCAATGGGGTTCGCGCCGAAGAGTTCCCGTGCTCGCTGCAGCAGCGCGCGCACCTCGTCGAGTTGCTGCTGCAACAGCGAGTCACCCATGGCCGAAACGTTAGCCGCGCGAACCGGCCGCCACAATTCACTTGCCCGTGCGCGGTATCTCGGCGGTGATGCGGTCCAGCAGCGCGGTGTAGCGGCCCGCCCCCGGGTGGCGACCGGGCTTGCCGCTGCTGATCACTCCGGCCGACAGCCGGCGCTCCGGATCGGCCCAGACCGCCACGTTGGTCAGCCCGGTGTGACCGAACGCGGCCGGCGCGTTGCGCCCGAACGGCCCGAACCGGTTCGACCCCAGCATGTAGCCGGTGCCCCAGCGCAGCGGCATCAGACCGGTGGCGACATCGGGCCGCAGCCGTCGGGCCTCGGTGACGGCGGCGGTCAGTGTCTGCGACCGCATGATCCGCACCCCGTCGAGCTCGCCGCCGCGGCGGAGGATCTCGGCGAACCGGGACAGCTCGTCGGCGGTCGAGATCGTGCTCGACGAGGGGATCACGCCAGTGAGGAACAGCGGGGTGTTGGAGAACGGGATGATCTGCTGCATGGTGCCGCCGACGGCCGTGCGGAACGCCGCGGCGACCGGGGCGGGCAGTGGCTTGCCGGTGACGTGGCTGGGCGCTACCAGCGGCACATCCTGCTCGGCCACACCGTAATTCGTCCAACGAAAGCCGAGCGGATCGAGGATCTCGGCGGCCAGGATGTCGCGAATGCTCTGCCCGGTGGCTGCCGCGACGATCTCGCGAACCAACGGCCCCCAGGTCAGCCCGTGGTAGATGTGCATCAACCCGGGTCTGTGGATCGGCCGCAGCTCGCCGAGTTTGGCCCGGGTGTACTCGCTGTCGTTCATCCGCTTCAGGTTCGGGCGGGGGCCGGTGGCGAACGGGACGCCGGCGCTGTGGGTGAGCACATGCCGGATGGTGGTGCGGTCCTTGCCGTAGCCGGTGTAGTTGGGCAGGTAATCGGCGACCCGGTCATCCAGCGAGAAGTGACCGCGTTCGACGAGCATGTGCACCACCGTGGTGCTGATCGCCTTGGCCGCGGAGTACACGCAGAACGGGGTCTCGGTGCTGACGGGCACCTTCTCGGCATCCGGTGGGTCCGCCGGTCCGTTGCCCCACCCGTGGCCGATCGCGCGGTTGAGTACGACTGCGCCGTTGTAGCGCAGGCACACCTGGATCGCGGGATGCATACCGGCCTGATACCAGTGCCGCGCGTCCTGCCAGATCCGCTCCACCGCGGCCGCCGAGATCTCGCTGTGGTCTTCTGCGCCGATGTCGGTGACGGCGTCGAGGTCGGCGGGCACGAGGATTCGGCCGTCGCGGCGGGGGGAGCCGATCATCCGTTCTGCCGGTGCAGGGTCGCCGCGAGGTGCTGCACCAGCGGCACACCTACCGCGCCCATCATCAGCGTGTAGCTCAGCTGGTCGCCGGTGACGTGGATCGAACGACTCAGGGCCGTAACCTTTTTCGCCGAACCGGCCAGTCCTATCGAGGTCGAGGCGACCTCGATGTCCAGATCGGGGCCGTCGGCCGACACCGTGCCCTCGTCGATCTCGGTGACTCCGGTGGGATGGACGATGACGAACTCGATCCGGCCGTCCGAGGGCACCCGGACATAGCCGGTCTCGGCGTGCAGCGGACGGCCGTCGTCACTGGCCTTCGTGCGTTGCGTATAGGTCAGGAAGGGCTTGCCGGTGTGTCCGAACGTGACGTCCTCGAGGTAGCCGAACGGCTCGATCGTCGGGTACTCACCTGCTCCCGCACCGGTCCAGGTACCCAGCAGGGGAGCGAGGACGGCGATGCCGGGGTGGAGGTCGGCCACGCTGCCAGGGTACGGGGTGGGCGATCTACAGCGGGCCGACGAGTTCGACCCAGTTGCCATCGGGGTCGGCGACGAACATCCATCCCATCCCGGGCACCGGGGCGAATTCGGCCAGTTCCTGGGCGATCTCGTAGCCGGCGTCCTTGACCTGCTCGGCGGCCGTGGTCACGTTCGTCACGACCAGGGTGTAGTAGCGGATGCCGGCCGCGGCCGGACCACCGCCGGGGGTGGCCGGCGCGGCGGGCGGTTCGTCGAGGGTGATCAGCTTGAGTACGTTGTTGCCCACGCCATAGCGCTTCATCGTGCCGCCGGGGAAGTCGAGGTCGCCCTGATAGGGCAGGCCGAGGAACTTCTCGTAGAAGTCGACCATGGGGCCGAGGTTGGTGGTGACCAGACCGACTTCGATGTTGGTGGCGAGCAGCTCGATGGCCATTCGGTGTTCCTCTGCGCTGGGATGGGCGGACGTTGGGGCAGGATAGCGCGATTTCAGCAAACGCCAGCGTGCGGCTGCCCGCTTCTGGTTAGGACTTGGTGCCGATGGTGATCAAGTCCCACACCGGCTTGGTCCACAGCGGCCGGTGGACTCGGTGCTGGTCGCTGAGTGCGAATCCAGCATCGGCGAACAGCACCCGCATCTCCTGCGGCGACGGGCTGTGCGACGGGTTCGACGGGTTCGACGACAACCGGCGCAGCAGCGGGGGCGGTGGCGGGGTGATCGTTGCGACCGCGACCAGACCGCCGGGCTTCAGGACGCGGTGGAACTCACGCATGGCAGCCGGCTGGTCGAAGAAGTGGAAGGCCGACGTCGTGACGACTGCGTCCAGAGACGCGTCGTCGAACGGCAGCTGCTCGGCGGGACCCTTGAGCCACTGCACGTCGGCGGAGCGGGCGCGGGCCTGGCGCAGCATCCCGTCGGACATGTCCACCCCGTACACCTGCTCGGGATGCAGCTCGGCGGCGATTCGAGCAGCCAGGATGCCGGTGCCGCAGGCGATGTCGGCGATCCGCTGGGCGCCGTGGGCTCTCAGCTGGGCTAGGACCTCCTCCTGCGCGGGGCGGTACACCCACTGCTGCAGGAACGGCAGGTCGTAGAGGGGAGCGGCCAGCGACCAGAACCTGGTGACGACGTCGTTGTAGTTGCGACCTGGTGCCGCCATGCCGGTCCGCCTCTGCTCAGGGTGATGGCACCCAGTCTAGGCGGCGGCCGCCGGACTCAGCTCGGCAGCGAAGTCAGATGCAACTGTCGATGTGGGCCGCGTGCCAGGGCGGCGACGGCCGAGACGATGTTGGTGGCGGTGGCCAGCGCACCTCCGGGGTCGCACACCCGCAGCATGCGGCTGACCGCCGGCCCGGGCACCATCACCCAGTCGATTCCGCGGCGCGAGCACCGCACGTGGATGGTGTGCAGCGCCGAGAACCCGTCGGTGCCGAAGAAGTCCAGCCGGGACAGATCCAGGACGAGTTGCTGGTAGCCACCGAGGTGATTCTCGATGAAGGTACGGAGTTCGACGGAGTTGGCCGCATCGATCTCGCCCGCCGCCGCGACGAGGACGGTGGTTTCGCTGAGTTCCCTGGCCCGGAACAGTCCGCGCTCGGTGCGGTTGCGGTCGGGGCGTGACACGGCCACCGGCTCTGAAGTGATGGCAGCAGACATGACGCCTCCGTCAGTGATCCGTATTGCTGTCGGGCGCGCCATGTCGAGGCCCTCGGACTCAAGGCCTCGCCGCAAGGTTTATCGAGCCCTCCCGCAAAACGGCGTCTCCATTGGCTGTGAATTTCAACCTGAACGAAATCTACTACGGATTCCGTCGTGAATCTACAGAATGCTACCGCCGACTATATGCCCAGTTCAGAGACGCCGGCTCCGCGAAGATAAATTGTCCGAGAGGATAATTTCTGGCAAATATTAACGCGCTCCGCAATTGATTTCGTAGGCCGCAACCCCGCCCGCAGGTGACAGTTCCAAAATTGTGTCTACCCCCACGGGTGTAAGCCGGATTACGCTGGCCTTCGGTTACCGGCGAGGAGGCACGGATGTATGACCTGACGATCACTGGCGGCACTGTCGTGGACGGAACGGGCGACAAGCCCGTCAAGGCCGACATCGGCATCAAGGACGGCAAGATCGTCGAGGTGCGGCGCCGCGACGGCGACGACGCCGGCTTGCAGGGGGATGCCGCGCACACCATCGACGCCACCGGGCGGATCGTCACACCCGGGTTCGTCGACATCCACACCCACTACGACGGGCAGGTCAGCTGGGACGGCCTGCTCGAGCCGTCGAGCATGCACGGAGTGACCACCGTGATCGGCGGCAACTGCGGGGTGGGCTTCGCCCCGGTGCAGCCCGGCCGCGAGCAGTGGCTGATCGAACTGATGGAAGGTGTCGAGGACATCCCGGGAACCGCGTTGTCCGAAGGCATCACCTGGGGCTGGGAGAGCTTCCCGGAGTACCTCGACACCATCGAAAAGCAGTCTCTCGCAGTCGATTTCGGCACCCAGATCGCACACGGTGCAGTACGCGGTTATGCGATGGGTGACCGCGGCGCCCGCAACGAGCCCGCCAACTCCGACGACATCGCCGCGATGGCCCGCATCGTGCAGGAGGCCATCGAAGCGGGTGCCCTCGGGTTCTCGACGTCGCGGACCGAGGCCCACCGGGCCATCGACGGCGAACCGGTGCCCGGCACCTATGCCGCCGAGGACGAACTGTTCGCGCTCGGGCGGGCGATGGCCGCCGGCGGCCAGGCCGTCTTCGAGGTCGCCCCGGCCGGCACCGCGGGGGAAAGCCTCGACGGCCCGATGCGCGAACTGGACTGGATGGTCCGGCTGGCCGCCGAGATCGACCGCCCGCTGTCGTTCGCGATGGTGCAGACGCAGTCCGCGCCGGATCTGTGGCGCAAGCAGCTCGACATCGCCGGGCAGGCCCTCGACGACGGAATCCGGGTGCACCCGCAGTTCGCGGCCCGGCCCTTCGGGATGCTGTTCGGCTTCTCGGGCTATCACGCCTTCACCCACCGGCCGACCTTCCGGGCGTTGAAAGCCCAGCTCGCCCGTGAAGAACTCGGCATCCGGCTGGCCGACCCCGCGGTGCGCGCCGCGATCCTGGCCGAGGCCGACCTGCCGCCGCAACCGGTGCCGCTGTTCGACTCGCTGTTCGCGTTCATCCAGCACAGCGCCGACAACATCTACGCCATCGGCGACCCGCCGGACTACGAGCCCACCCCGGATCAGACCGTCGGCGCCATCGCCCGCAAGCGCGGCGCGGACCCGCTGGCCACCATGTACGACCTGATGCTCGAGTCCGATGGCACCGCGATGTTGATGATGCCGTTCTTCAACTACGTCGAGGGCAACCACGACGCCATCCACGAGATGATGTCGCACCGCGCTGCGGTCTCCGGGCTGTCCGACGGCGGCGCCCACTGCGGCCTGATCTGCGACGCGTCGTACCCGACGTTTCTGCTGACCCACTGGGCCCGCGACCGCAAGCGCGGCCCGCGCTTCCCGCTGGAGTACGTGGTGCGCAAGCAGACGCTGGACACCGCCAGCCTGTTCGGCCTGACCGACCGCGGCGTGCTGGCGGTCGGCAAGAAGGCCGACGTCAACGTCATCGATATGGACGCGCTGGCGCTCGAGGTGCCGCTGATGGCCTACGACCTGCCCGCCGGCGGCAAGCGGCTGATCCAGGGTGCCCGCGGCTACGACGCCACCGTGGTCAGCGGTGTCGTCACCCGCCGCCACGGCGTGGACACCGGCGCCCGGCCGGGCTCAGTGCTGCGCGGCGTGCGCTGACCGGTTTCCGGGCGGGCGGCCCAGTATCTTCGGTGGCAGGACCATGAGTATCCCGTACCCACCGCAGACCCCGGCCGCGGCGCCGACCTGCTACCGCCACCCCGACCGGCAGACCTACGTCCGGTGCACCCGCTGCCAGCGGCCCATCTGCCCGGAGTGCATGCGCAGCGCCGCCGTCGGCCACCAGTGCGTCGACTGCGTCGCCGCCGCCGCCCAGTCCGTACCCCGGGTCAAGACAGCCTTCGGTGGAATCCAGCGGTCAGGCCCGCCGGTGGTCACCTACACGCTGATCGCGATCAACGTGGTGATGTTCATCCTCGACATCGCCTCGAGCGGGTTGAAGCGGGAACTGGTGCTGTGGGCGCCGGCGGTGGCCGCAGGTGAGTACTACCGCCTGGTGACCTCGGCGTTCATGCACTTCGGGATCGCCCACATCCTGTTCAACATGTGGGCGCTGTACGTTCTGGGGCCACCGCTGGAGCAGCGTCTGGGGCGCCTTCGGTTCGGCGCGCTCTACGGGCTCAGCGCGCTGGGCGGTTCGGTGCTCGTCTACCTCGTCGCGCCGATCAGCTCGGCCACGGCGGGTGCCTCCGGCGCGGTGTTCGGTCTGTTCGGTGCGACGTTCGTGGCGGCCAGGCGGCTCAATCTGGACATCCGCTGGCTGGTCGGCCTGATCGCCATCAACCTGGTGATCACCTTCACCGTGCCGGGTGTCAGCTGGCAGGGCCACGTCGGCGGACTGCTCACCGGCGCGCTGATCGCCGCGGCCTACGTCTATGCCCCCAGGGAGAACCGCAACCTCATCCAGGCCGGCGTCACCATCGCGACGCTGGTGGTGTTTGCCGGGCTGATCGTATGGCGCACGGCCGACATACTCGACCACTTCGGGGCGTTGATCAGCCGCTGAGCCTCGAGACAGTCCTCAGAGCCGGGTCAGCCAGAACGGATAGGTGAACGTCCCGCCCGGCGCTCCGTCGCAGCCGACGTCGAACGTGGACTGCAGCGTTCCGGCCAGGGTGTTGACGTCCCACGTGTAGACGTCGTGGGTGGGGATGACCGGCCCGTAATAGATGTCGCCGCAGCGCAGACCATCCGGAATATCGACGGTCATCGTGTACTGCCCGTTGACGATCTTGGCGGTGCCGTACCAGGCGTAGGCCTTGGCAATAGGCTGGGCGACTGCCGAGATCCGGGTGCACTCGGGGGTGATCGCCATCGGGGGAGCGCACGAGGTGGCGCTCCAGATCCAGGTGTGGAAGTCGCGCCGGTCCGGGATGTTCAGGTTGTAGCTACCGGGCATCAGAGCGGCGGATGACGACGGAGCCAAGCCCAACGCCGCCGCAATCACGAGCACAACGCTGACTGCGAACCTCCGCACGAGCGGACTCCCTTCGTCGCACTTCCGAATCCAGTCGAATCTATGCTGTGCGCTCGCTCGGATCGAGCGGAATCCGCAATGTCACCGCCGCACCAGCAGCACGTCGAGCGTGCGTGGGCCGTGCACTCCCTCCACCCGGTCGAGCTCGATGTCGCTGGTGGCGCTGGGGCCGGAGATGAAGGTGAGCGGGAGCAGCGGGTCGAGTGCGGCGAATGCCTGCGGGACGGTGTCGACGATCTGGTCGGTGAACACCACGCAGACGTGATGGTCGGGAACCAGGGTCAACGCCCGGCGGCCTTGGGCGGCGCCGGCGTCGAGCACGATGGTCCCGGTCGCCGCGATGCCGAGCGCGCAGCCGGTGACGACGGCATCGGCGCGGTCGAGTTCGGCTGAGCTGAGGGGGTTTTCGGCAGAGTCGGCAACGACCCGAAGACCGCCGACCCAGTCGGCGGGCAGATCCGCTGGCACCACCACGCGCGCGCCGGGCGGTAACAGGCGCAGGATTGTCGCCGCGAGTTCATCGGTGCCCACCCGGTGCACCTGTGCGCGGTATTCGCACACCGCATCGGCGAACCGGTCGGCGTCGCCGGGGCCGGCCGCCGGGGTCCGGTCGTAGTCGCGGGGCACCTGTACTGCGTCGGCAGGCGCGGCGGCCAGGGCCGCGCGGATCCGATCGAGCACCACCCGGCGTGAGGCGGTCATGGCCGCGCCTGCCCACCGTGGGTGCGGGCCCACCACTGCCGGAAGGTCTCCGCCGGCGGTTCGGGCACGTCGCGGCTGGCGGTCCACCGCGAGCCCGGCCATGGCAACGCGGTGATCCGGTGATCCGAACCGGCGAAGAAACGGCCCGCACCGAGCAGTCGCTCGGCAAGGGCGAAGCGCCGCGGTGAACGCATCGCCCATGCCGCGGCGCGCATCGCCAGGTCTTGGCCGCGACTGTGCCCGGCGTCGACCTGGGCAGCCCGCAGGTGCACCAGGATGGCGGGAATGTCGATCCGCACCGGGCAGGCGTCGAAGCAGGCCCCGCACAGCGAGGAGGCATACGGCAGCGACGCATTCGGGTCGCCGTGTCCGCGGGTGCCGGTGAGCTGAGGGCTCAAGATCGCGCCGATCGGTCCGGGGTACACCGAGCCGTAGGCGTGCCCGCCGGTGCGTTCGTAGACCGGGCACACGTTGAGGCAGGCGCTGCAGCGGATGCAGTGCAGGGCCGCCCGGCCCGCCGGGTCGCCGAGCACTGCGGTGCGGCCGTTGTCGAGCAGCACGAGGTGGAATTGCTGCGGGCCGTCCCCGGGGTGCACACCCGTCCACATCGAGGTGTACGGGTTCATCCGCTCGGCGGTCGACGACCGCGGCAGCAGTTGCATGAACACCTCGAGGTCGGCGAATCGTGGCACCACCTTCTCGATGCCCATCACGGTGATGAGGGTGTCCGGCAGGGTGAGACACATCCGGCCGTTGCCTTCGGATTCCACGACGGCCAGCGTCCCGGTCTCGGCGATGCCGAAGTTGGCACCACTGACGGCGACCTTGGCGGACAGGAACTTTCGGCGCAGATGCGCCCGCGCGGCCATGGCCAGCACCTGCGGTTCGTCGGTGAGGTCGCCGGCGTCGGGCATCTCACGGGTGAAGATCTCGCGGATCTCGGCCCGGTTGCGGTGGATCGCCGGAACCAGGATGTGACTCGGCGTGTCATTGTCCAGCTGGACGATCAGCTCGGCCAGGTCGGTCTCGATTGCCGCGATGCCCTGGGCCGCCAGATGCTCGTTGAGCCCGATCTCCTGGGTGGCCATCGACTTGACCTTCACCACCTCGTCGGCGCCGGCGGCGCGCACCAGGTCGGTGACGATCTGGTTCGCCTCGGCCGCGTCGCGGGCCCAGTGCACCATCCCGCCGCGGGCAACGACGTTGGCCTCGAGCTCCTCGAGCAGTTCGGGAAGACGGGCCAGGACATCACGCTTGAGTGCGCTGCCTGCCGCGCGCAGCTCCTCCCAGTCGGCGCATTCGGCAACGGCCACAAGTCTTTTGGCGCGGATGGTCCGGGTGGCGTGAGCGACGTTGCGCCGCATCTGGGCGTTACGCAGCTCGCGCCGGGCAGCGACCGGGAACGGCTCGTCGCCGCGCAGATTGCCGAATCCCGGTGTGCCGAGGAAGGTCGTCATCACCGCGTCTTCGTCGAGGCGAGGATCTCGGCGAGGTGCACCGTGCGCACTGCCGAGCGCATCCGGCTCAACCCGCCGCCGATGTGCATCAGGCAGGAGCTGTCGCCTGCGGTGCACACCTCGGCGCGCGATCCGATGACCGCGGCCATCTTGTCGGCCAGCATCGCCGTGGAGGTGTCGGCGTTCTTGATCGCGAAGGTGCCACCGAATCCGCAGCAGGTCTCGGCATCCGGCAGGTCCACCAGGGTCAGCCCGCGGACGTGGCGCAACAACTCCAGCGGCTTGTCTCCGACGCGCAGCATGCGCAGTGAATGGCAGGTGGGGTGGTAGGTGACGCGGTGCGGGTAGTGGGCGCCGACGTCGCGGACGCCGAGTACGTCGACCAACAGCTCGGAGAGTTCGTAGGTACGCGCGGCCACGGCCTCCGCGCGCTGCGCCAGCGCGGTGTCGCCCGCCCGGCGGGCCACCATGGCGTGCTGGTGGCGAACCGAGCCCACGCACGACCCCGACGGCGCTACGACGGCGTCGCACCCGGCTTCCTCGAACACCTCGACGTAATGACGCACGAGGTCGGTCGCCTGCCCGAGATACCCGGTGTTGATGTGCATCTGGCCGCAGCAGGTCTGCCCGGCGGGGAAGACGACCTCGTGGCCCAGACGCTCGAGCAGCCGCACCGTGGCGATCGCGGCACGCGGGAACATCGCGTCAGCAAGGCACGTCGCGAACAGGGCGATACGCATCGGCTCAACCGTACGGCTTTTCAGGCGCCGGGGAATGGGGGTGGCTACCATTCACTGCACGTCGCCGGGCATCGACGCCGTGAGCAGCAGCGAGAAGGGCCCACCTTGCAGACAGATTCGGCGGTGTCGACGCGCAGCCACTCGTCGGGCGACAAGCTTCGGGCCGGCATCGTGGTCGGCGCCCTCGGTGTGGTGTTCGGCGATATCGGAACCAGCCCCATCTACACCCTGCAGACCCTCTTCAACCCGGCCGATCCCCATCCGGTGCCGATCAACCCCAACAACATCTACGGAGTGGTGTCGCTGGTGTTCTGGTCGGTGATGATCATCGTCACCGTCACCTACGTGATGCTGGTGATGCGTGCCGACAACCATGGTGAGGGCGGTGTGATGGCCCTCATCACCCTGGTGAGCCGATTCCGCCGCCGCGGTGGTCGGGTGGCCGGTGGCTTGGCTGCTCTCGGAATCCTCGGCGCCGCATTGTTTTTCGGTGACAGCATGATCACACCGGCGATCTCGGTGCTGTCGGCGGTCGAAGGTCTCAAGATCGTCGACCCGCGCCTTGAGGAATGGGTCGTGCCGATCACAGCTGTGATCATCATCGGTCTGTTCGCCGTGCAGCGGCACGGCACCGCGACCGTCGGCCGGTTCTTTGGACCGGTGATGATCGTGTGGTTCGTCACCATCGGTGCACTGGGAGTGCGCGGGATCGCCGCGCATCCGCAAATCCTCAAGGCACTCTCGCCGACCTATGCGCTCGGGTTCATGGCCGGACACTTCCACATTGCCTTCTTCGCGCTGGCGGCGGTGGTGCTGTCCGTCACCGGCGCCGAGGCGCTCTACGCCGACATGGGCCACTTCGGCCGCCGCTCGATCACACTGGCCTGGCTGGCACTCGTGCTGCCCGCGCTGGTACTCAACTACTTCGGGCAGGGAGCCTTTCTGCTCGGCAGCGAAAGCGTGGTGAACGCACCGTTCTTCCTGCTCGCTCCCGGTTGGGCGCAGTGGCCGATGGTCGTGCTCGCGACGGCGGCGACGGTGATCGCCTCACAGTCCGTCATCACCGGCGCCTACTCGGTGGCATCCCAGGCCGCCCAGCTCGGCTATCTGCCCCGGCTTCGGGTGGCGCACACCTCGGAGTCGTCGATCGGCCAGATCTACGTGCCGTGGATCAACGGGTTCCTGATGGTGGCGGTGCTGATCCTGGTCTTCGCGTTCCGCAGTTCGGCCGCGCTGGGCTACGCCTATGGCATGGCGGTGACGGGAACCATCACCATCACCACGCTGCTGTTCCTGTACGTCGCCCGCAACCGGTGGCATTGGCCGCTTCCGGTGGTGTTGATCGGCGGCGGAGCACTGTTGGTCGTCGACCTGATGTTCTTCGCAGCCAACCTCACCAAGCTTGTGCACGGCGCGTGGCTGCCTCTGCTGATCGGCATCCTCGCCTTCACCGTCATGACCACGTGGCAGAAGGGCCGCGCGATCGTCACTCGCGCTCGCGACGAGGCCGAAGGGTCGCTACCGGAGTTCATCGCCGAGATCGACGGGCACAAGCCGCCGTTGCCGCGCATTCCCGGGACCGCAATCTTCCTCAACCGGGGAAGCCAGACGGCGCCCTTGGCGATGCGTGCCAACGTCGATCACAACCATGTCCTGCACGAACACGTGATCATCCTGTCGCTGGACACCGTCCCGGTCCCGCGCGTGCCCGACGACGAGCGCCTCAGGGTCGACGACCTCGGTAACCCGCGCGACGGAATCTTCTACGTGTCGGCCAAGTTCGGCTACATGGAGCGGCCCAACGTCCCCGCGGTGCTGCGATTGGTCGACCCGGCGGCGACCGAGGGGCCGGTCGACGTGGACAAAGCCTCCTATTTTCTGTCCAAGCTCGACCTGTGTGCCGGGCCGGAACCGACCATGGCGCCCTGGCGCAAGAGGCTGTTCATCGCCACGTCGTACATCACCGCCGATGCCGCCCTCTACTTCGGGCTGCCACTCGAGCGGACGGTGATCATCGGCGAACGCATCCAGGTCTAGCGTGGAGACATGACCGACTCCACGACGTGTGCGATCGTCGGCGGGGGCCCCGCCGGTATGGTGCTCGGACTGCTGCTCGCCCGAGCCGGTGTCGAGGTGACCGTGCTGGAGAAGCACGCCGACTTCCTGCGCGACTTCCGCGGTGACACAGTGCATCCCAGTACGCTGCGGCTGCTCGACGACCTCGGGCTGTGGTCGCAGTTCGACAGACTCCCGCAGAGCAAGGTCGACCACGCGGCGTTCACCGTCGACGGGACGTCACTGACCATGGTGGACTTCCGCCGGTTGCGCCAGCCGCATCCCTACATCGCGATGGTGCCGCAGTGGGACCTGCTGGACCTGCTGGCCGACGCGGGCCGGGCCGAGCCGACGTTCGCCCTGCGGATGGAACACGAGGTCACCGGCGTGCTGACGGAAGGCGGTCGGACCGTCGGCGTGCACTACCGCTCACCGGCAGGTGAAGGCGACCTCCGGGCCGACCTGACCGTGGCCTGTGACGGCCGCGGGTCAGCGGTCCGGCAGTCCGCCGGGCTGACGGCGCGGGAGTACCCGGTGCCGTTCGACGTGTTGTGGTTCCGGCTGCCGCATGCCGACGACGCGGAGTACACGCTGATTCCCCGCACCGCGCCGGGACGGATGCTCATCATGATCCCGCGCACGGGCTACTTCCAGATCGGCTACCTGATTCCCAAGGGCGCCGACCGGGCGATACGTGCCAAGGGGCTCGACGCGTTCAAGGCCGAAGTGGCCGGCCTGGTTCCGGAAGGCGACATCTCGGCGCTGACGTCCATGGACGACGTGAAGTTCCTCGACGTCCGCCTCAACCGGCTCGACCGCTGGCACTGTCCCGGCCTGCTGTGCATCGGAGACGCCGCGCACGCGATGTCCCCGGTCGGCGGCGTCGGCATCAATATCGCGGTCCAGGACGCGGTCGGCGCGGCCACGCTGCTGGCCGACCCGTTGCGCCGCCGGGACGTCACCGACCGCGATTTGGCCAGGGTCCGCCGGCGGCGGCTGCCGCCCGCGGCGCTCACCCAGGCCGTCCAGCGGGTGTTGCATCGCCGGCTGGTGGGCCCGATCCTGCGCGGCGAAAGCGGGAGCCCGCCCGCCGCCCTGGTCGCGCTGCTTCGGCGGTTGCCGTGGCTGTCGGCGATCCCGGCCTACGTCGTGGGGGTGGGCGTGCGGCCTGAGCGCGCCCCGGCCTTCGCCAGGCGCTAGCGTCCGCGCCGCGGGTATGCGGTTTCGTACGCAACACGCCGGGTCTGGCGTATCAGGATGCACACTCGAAAGGCTCAGCCGCCCAGCATGATCAGCCCGCCGTCGACGGCGATCAGCTGCCCGGTGATGAAGTGCGAACCCTCACTTGCCAGGAACACCAGCACCGGCCCGAGATCGCGGTCGGCGTCGCCGAGCGCTCCGCCGAGTGGAATGCTGGCCTTGATCTGCTGATCGATCAGCGGGGCGGCCTCGGGACCGAGGAACTCCCGCAGCCGGTCGGCGCCGCGGGTCTGCATGGCCGGCGCCAGGGCGTTGACCGTGACCTTATCGGAGGCCCAGGCCTTGGCGGCCGAGCGTGTCCAGGCCTGCACGGCCCCCTTGGCCGCGGCGTAGACCGCCGAAATCGGGCTTCCCAGCACCGCTTCGGCAGACCCGAAGTTGATGATGCGCCCGCCGGTCTTGCGCATCGCGGTGTGCGCGGCCTGGTTGGTGAAGATCGTCGTCTTCAGGTTCGTCCCGATGACGAAGTCGATGTCCTCGGCGGTGATCATCCCTGGAATGCCTTGCTGCCACAGCCCTGCGGCATTGACCAGCACGTCGAGCCCGCCGAGCTCGGACACCGCCGCGTCCATCATGGCATCGACGGCCAGCGAATCCCGGGCGTCGCACTGCAACCACGTCGCGTCCCCGGTGTCGTCGGGTTCGGTGTGGTGATAGGTCGCCACGACGCCCGCCCCGGCGGCGGTCAGCGCCCGCACCGCGGCGGCGCCCAGCCCGGTCGCCGCCCCGGTGACCACGGCCCGGCGGCCTTCCAGCGGGCGGCTCATCGAGATGCGGCGATCGTGGACGACCCAGCGGCCGCGTGGCTTACCATGACGGTCACGGTAAGGTCGGCCGCGCCGGCTGTCAACGA